>CESE01138820.1_pt1 | contig 16674 bp, 15 predicted proteins | sample 350271 | NCBI WGS metagenome assembly CESE01 (sample SAMEA2621536, study PRJEB7988) | marine metagenome | isolation source: saline water (ENVO:00002010), including | reverse complement strand
TAATATGATAGTTGAGGCGGTGGTCGAAATAGAGTCCGTTAAGGCCCAGGTTCTGGCCGCTGTAGAGGCTCAACTATCGAACCCAGATAGCATTATTACGTCGAATACTTCAACGATCTCTATTACGTCTCTTGCCGAGTCATTGCAGCGTCCAGAAAACTTTTGTGGTATGCACTTTTTTAACCCGGTTCATGCCATGCCCCTTGTAGAGATTATTCGCGGAGAAAAAACCTCAGATAAAACTATTGCAGCGGTCTGTGCCTATACCCTAAGTCTTGGCAAAAAACCTATTGTCGTTAATGACTGTCCTGGGTTCTTAGTCAATCGCGTGCTCTTTGCCACTATGTTTGGCATGGAAATGTTAATCGCGGAAGGGGCTGACTTTCAACAGGTGGACCATGCACTTGAAGCCTGGGGTTTACCTATGGGCCCGGCCTATCTCTCTGATGTTGTTGGATTGGACACTATTGTTCACTGCTATTCAGTTATGTTGGCTGGTATACCTGAACGTTTCATTGAGATCTCGCCAGCGCGCCCATCTGCAATGCTGGTAGATGCAAATAGACTAGGCCAAAAGAATGGTCTTGGTTATTACGGATATCAAAATGACGAGAGGGGTCGCGCAGCAAAGGCGCCCGACCCGTTGGTTATCCAAGCTTTTGAAGAACAGTTTGGCGCAACACGCCTATTTGATGAGCAAGAGATCGTGACGCGTGTGCTGTTGCCTATGGGTATGGAAATGGCTCGTTGCTTGGAAGAGGGCATTGTTGGGTCCCCAACCGAGGCTGACATGGCATTGATTTACGGACTTGGTTTCCCATCGTTTAGAGGCGGTATCTGTCGCTGGATGGACGAGATTGGATTAGCTGAAATCTGCGCTCTTGGTGACCAATATAGTCACATCAGCCCTCTGTATGAACCCACCGACAGAATGCGTGCGATGGCGGCCAACGGAGAAACCTTTTACAAGTTATAAGTACTCGCTAAAAAAGGACCACACTTCTTCGCTGGCGTTGATGTCGCGATTGCTGGAGCGTGCGTAGAACCAGTCCATAGGATATTGCCACCAAGGCACTTGTGCGCCCGGCCAATGATGGCCGCCATCTTTAATAATATAAAACCAGACTTGCTGGTTGTTATCCTTTCGATAGTAGCGCTCAAAGGTTATTGAGCTGCCATCGTTGGGATCCTTGTCCTCAAGGCTAGTTAAGGTCTTCTCATTAAGACCCATTGCGTTGACAAAAAACTGGGTCGAAGAAGGAAGGTCGTAATAGGCACCATATCCATCACTGTTATCCATATCACCCTCGAAAGGGGAGATATAATCTGCCGTCCCATGTATTTCAAACAGCGGGATAGCATTGCTTGTATCGCAGGAGTCAGCGATATCCTTCATTAGAACGCCAGTGATCGGCGCTACCGCCCGAAATATATCGCTAGAGGTGCAGGCAAGCATATAGTTCATGTCGCCACCATTGGACATACCCGTTGCAAAGATTTTTGATGGGTTTGAGTCGTAGCGTTGGCTTACATCTAAAGTGAGTTGCCTAATAAAACTCAGGTCATCCACGGGGGACTCCTTATGAAAGTCATAACCCACGTTAAAAAATGTGTTTCCTTGCGAATCTATGGTTCCTTGGGGATAGACCACAACAAAGCCCTCGCGATCGGCTATATCGTTCATTTTAGAGTAATCCATAATATATTTAGCCGCACTAGTGTAGCCATGAATCACCACTATCAAGGGCGCATCTGGCTTCACGTCAGTAGGTACATGTAACCAATAGGTACGCTGTAGCCCTTGGTGGGAAAATATTTTTTCTCCCGTAAAGGCATCACCCACACTTAGCGGCGATACAAATAATAAAGCGAGTAACAGAAATTTCATAATAGTGTCCTTAGCTGGCTAAGGCCGGCCAGCTTGGTGGGCGATAGACCTAAATAGAGCTAAGTGTGCCCAATCGCTGGATGGGCCATAAGTGATGTCGTTATAGTAAGGGTTGGCCGACAACTTGGTGATCACGGTGTTAGTCTCACGATTAACATAAATATATTGGTTGTAGACACCCATCGCCATGAACTCGCCCTCGTTACCTGGCGGTATCCACCACTGGTATCCATAGCCAAAATCAGGGCCCGGCTGCACATGTGGACCATCTGCTGTGATCGAATCAGCCACCCAGCTCTTAGGAACGATCTGCTGCCCATTTAAGGCTCCTTCATGAAGATACATAGATCCTATCTTCGCAAAGTCCCGTAGCGTCAAGTTAAGGCCCCCTAGAGCCATCTCGGCGTTAGTACCGTCCGCAATCCAATACCCATCATGCTCCATACCCGCAGGGTCATAGAAATTTTCCTGCATATACTCGGTAATACTTAGTCCAGTCGCGCGATTAAGCACCATGCTCAGCACATGGGTATCTATGCTCACATAAAGGTTTTTTGTGCCTGGTTTTACGCCACGGTTGAGGCTAGCGGCAAAAGCATCTTGTGAATTACCGACTGCAAAATCTCGCCCCCAGCGGTTAATATCGCTATAAAAGTCGCCATAATCTTCGTTAAAAGCGATTCCAGATGACATCTGCAATACATCTTTGATGCGCACCCCTTCATAGCCTGAGCCCTCTAATTGCGGCGCATAGACATCAACAGCCTGCTCAATACTGGTGATTTGGCCCTTATCAACAGCGATACCGACCAGTGCCGAGATAAACGATTTCGCCATAGACCAAGAGATGTTTTGTGTTGTCTGGGTATTACCCAAAAAGTAATCTTCAGAAACAATCACATCGTCCTGAATCACCAAAAATCCTGTAGTCCAAGAGTTCTTAAGAAAAGTTTGGGTAACATAATCTTGGTCGTCGTAGCTGAAGTTAGGGGGCAATGATGCTGATTGGTCGGCCGCATAACGATAAGGTTGACTAGATTTTTCTAAACGCTTGGCGGGCCAAATAGTCGTGGCCGAACGAAAATTTTCGACAATTTTATCTTCATCAAACAGGTGTATGGTGAGGTACAGTGCTTGCATCTTTGGATAGAACCAAACGCAGGCTAAGATTAAACCTACCGTTAAACCGACACCAATCCTTTTTATCGTCACGACACATCCCTCAACGTCATACAGTTAGGCTGGATAGCCTCTTAAAACTCAAGATTAGACAGCATATTCAATGAGTGCAACCTATTTCCATCCAATGGAGAACGGGCAGACACAAAAAAGGGCGGATAAAAATCCACCCTCAATCGATACTAACTAATTTAAACCTAGAACTGGTTCATTGTGTTGTCTTTACCAGACGCCTTAAGTGCTGCTTCACCGGCAAAAAACTCTTTGTGGTCATCACCCATGTCAGACCCGGCCATGTTCTGATGTTTCACACAGGCGATACCCTGACGAATTTCCTTGCGCTGCACGCCAGCGACATAACCCAGCATGCCTTGTTCGCCAAAGTAATCCTTAGCAAGGTTGTCAGTAGAAAGCGCAGCAGTGTGGTAGGTAGGCAGGGTAATCAAATGGTGGAAAATTCCAGCACCCTTAGCCGCATCCGCTTGGAAAGTACGAATCTTTTCATCTGCCTCTAAACCCAAGTCAGTCATGTCATAAACGGCATTCATGAGGTCTGCACGCTCATAGCTTGATACATCTTGGCCGGCTTCAGACCATGCATCAAAGATCTGCTGACGGAAGTTAAGTGTCCAGTTAAACGAGGGGCTATTATTGTAGACAAGTTTAGCATTAGGTACAGCTTTACGAATCTCATCAACCATGGCGCCAATCTGACCGATATGTGGCTTCTCAGTCTCAATCCAAATCATATCTGCACCGTTCTGCAGGCTGGTAATCGAGTCCAGTATGCATCGTGCTTCACCGGTGCCAGCCTTAAACTGGAATAGGTTACTTGGTAGGCGTTTAGGCCGAACCAGCTTGCCATTTCGGTTAATCACTACATCACCATTTTTCATGTCTGCTGGCGTCACTTCTTCAACATCTAGGAACGCGTTGTACTGATCGCCCAAATCGCCTGGCTCGTTGGTCACTGCGATTTGTTTGGTTAGGCCAGCGCCCAGCGAATCTGTGCGGGCGACAATCACACCGTCATCAATGCCTAGCTCAAGGAAAGCATAACGAACAGCGTTAATTTTAGCTAAAAAGTCAGAATGAGGAACAGTTACCTTACCGTCCTGGTGACCACATTGCTTTTCATCAGAGACTTGGTTTTCAATCTGAATACAACAGGCGCCAGCTTCAATCATCTGCTTGGCCATAAGGTAAGTAGCTTCCGCATTACCAAAACCCGCATCAATATCGGCAATAATCGGTACTACGTGAGTTTCAAAATTATCAATCTGAGCCTTAATAGCTGCTTTAGCCTCGCCCTGAGCTGCATCTAACTGACGGAATAGACCCGCTAGTTCACGAGCATCGGCCTGACGTAGGAAGGTATAGAGCTCAGCAATAAGTGACGCCACCGACGTCTTTTCGTGCATAGACTGATCGGGAAGAGGACCGAACTCAGATCGCAGCGCTGCAACCATCCATCCTGACAGGTAAAGGTACTTTTTCTTGGTGGTACCGAAATGCTTTTTGATCGCGATCAATTTCTGCTGTCCGATAAATCCATGCCAGCAACCCAGTGACTGAGTGTATGCAGCAGGGTCAGCATCGTACTCGTCCATGTCCGCACGCATTATGCCAGCGGTGTATTTCGCAATCTCAAGACCCGTTTTGAACCGGTTTTGAGCGCGCATACGGGCGGCAGAGTCAGCATCAATAGCGCCCCAGTTCCCCTTATTACCTTCTATGACTTTTGCCAAATCGGCTGAATCTTGGTTGAAAGTAGACATGTAAACAAACCTTTTTATAGTTATGAAATTTGACTGCACGCCTATTTTAGGTATCATGCCGACATTATCCTAGTTTATCATTTCTATCTTGAGTATTTTTTGTATGAATATGTCTAAAGTGGATTTAAATCTCCTCGTTTATCTTGATGTGCTACTTCGGGAATGTAACGTAACCCGCGCAGCAGAAGAGCTGGGCATAAGTCAGCCTGCAATGTCCAATAGCCTACGGCGCCTGCGAGACCTCTTTAATGATCCTATTTTGGTGCGTACCAGCGATGGTATGACGCCCACTGCCCGAGCCTTGGAACTACAGCCGCTAGTTCGGACAGTTTTAGCCGCCGCAGAGCAGGCAGTACTGCCCAAGACAGACTTTGACCCCGGTGTTTCTAATCGAATATTCCGCATCATGGCAAGTGACTATACTGAATCAACGCTGTTGCCTGTGTTACTTACGAGCCTGCGCAAAGAGGCTCCTGGCATTCGTTTAGATATCATGACCCCCAGCGACGTGAGTTTTCATGATGTTGAAAGGGGCAAGGTTGATCTGGTCATCAACCGATTTGATACTTTGCCGCAGTCTTTTCACCAGGTACACCTCTGGGATGATAGTTTCTCCTGTGTGGTAAGTGCCAAAAACCCCATTACTAAGGACTGGAATCTCGATTCATACCTCTCAAGCAAGCATGTCTGGGTCAGTAAGACGGGTATGGGTGTAGGTGTGGGAATGAGCCCCGATGACGTACAACGCCTAGGTTGGGTGGACGATGCTTTAGATCAGATTGGTGCCAAACGGGACATTACCGTGTTCACCCGACATTACCAGGCCGCGCTGTTTTTGGGCGAGCAAGATGATCTAATTGTGACCTTGCCGTCTATGGCCGCACAAAGACTAAAAGGTGATCCCAGCGTTGCTGTCTTGGAGCCACCCTTTGAAATACCACGCCTACGCCTAAAAATGGTCTGGAGCCCATTGCTGCAGCACGATCCAGGCCACCGATGGATGAGGCAGCTAATCAAAAAGGTCTCCGAGGAAATGCTTCGTTAACCCGCCACTAGGGAATCTAGTATCTGCTTCCTGAATAACAAAGATATAGGCAATAGATTTGGAAAATCTTGGTTGAGTCAATAAACTTAGAGCAACCGTTATAAATGCCGGAGAATTAGAACCATGAGTCAGCGTATTGAAGAATCGGGCCTACAGGTCGCCAAACCAATCCACAATCTTGTTAATCAAGCGATTCTGCCAGGGACGGGTGTCAGTGAAACCGCTTTCTGGTCTGGATTCGCAGCTATATTGGCCGAGTTCGGGCCTAGAAATAAAGCTCTGCTAGACAAACGCGATCAGCTGCAAGCCCAAATAGACCAGTGGCATAGCGCAAACAATGACGGGTTTGAATTTGCCCAGTACAAGGCCTTTCTGCAAGAGATCGGCTATTTGGTTCCCGAAGGGGGCGAGTTTGCTGTAAGCCCCGATAATGTCGACACAGAAATAGCCGTCCAGGCTGGGCCACAGCTAGTGGTGCCCATTATGAATGCTCGATTTGCACTCAATGCTGTAAATGCCCGCTGGGGCAGTCTATACGACGCGCTTTATGGCAACGACGTGATCTCAGAAGAAGAGGGGGCCGAGAAAGCCGGCACCTATAATCCAGTGCGAGGTCAAAAGGTTATCGATTACGGGCGAGATTTCCTCGATGGCGCCGCGCCACTGTCAAGCGGTTCTCATCACCAAGCTACCCGTTACACCGTGGTAGAAGGTCAATTAAAGGTGCAATTAGAGGGTGGAAATAACACCACTTTGCAGGCGCCAAAGCAGCTATCTGGATACCTTGGTGACGCTGATAATCCATCCTCTATTTTAATAAAAAACAATAACTTACACTTAGAACTTCAGGTCGACTATAGCCATCAAATTGGTGTATCTGACAAGGCAGGCCTTAAGGATATTGTCCTAGAGTCAGCGCTAACAACCATTATGGATTGTGAAGACTCCGTTGCTGCAGTAGACGCCGACGACAAGGCTCTGGCCTATGGTAATTGGCTGGGACTGATAAAGGGTACGCTTAAAGAAACTATTATCCGGGGTGACCGTAGCTTTGTCCGGTCGATGAACGCAGATCGCAGCTATACAGGTGCCGACGGCTCTGACCTTACGCTGAATGGCCGCAGCCTCATGTTCATAAGAAACGTAGGCCACCTGATGACTAACCCGGCGATATTGGATGGTCAGGGTAACGAGATCCCCGAAGGGATCATGGATGGTGTCATTAGTAGCCTAATATCTCTTCATGACATCAATAATCAGTCAAAGCTGACTAATTCGGCAGCCGGCAGCATCTATATCGTAAAACCTAAGATGCACGGGCCAGAAGAAGTGGCCTTTACCAATGACTTGTTCGACGCTATCGAAGACCTTCTAGGCCTTGCCAGACATACGATCAAGGTTGGCATAATGGACGAGGAACGCCGCACGTCAGTTAACTTAACAGAGTGTATTCGCGCGGCCAAAGGCCGTGTGGTATTCATTAATACTGGCTTTTTAGACCGAACTGGCGATGAAATTCATACCAGTATGCTAGCTGGTGCGTTTGCGCTGAAGGGTGACCTTAAAAAGATGCCGTGGATAACAGCCTACGAAGACCAAAATGTCGATGTCGGCTTGGCCTGTGGCTTAAAGGGCAAAGCGCAGATAGGAAAGGGCATGTGGGCTATTCCAGACAATATGGCAGAGATGATGGCCGTAAAGATTGGGCATCCAAAGGCCGGGGCCAATACCGCATGGGTACCCTCGCCAACGGCTGCAACGCTGCACGCAATGCATTATCACCAGATTGACGTGCCAGCCCTGCAAGAACAGCTAAAAAGCCGTGTAAGGGCTAATGTTGACGATATTCTTACTATTCCGTTGTTAGGCGATCAAAGCCTTACCGCAGAAGAGATTCAACTTGAGTTAGATAATAACGTCCAAGGAATGCTTGGTTATGTTGTTCGCTGGGTAGAGCAAGGCGTTGGTTGCTCTAAGGTTCCTGATATCAATAACGTGGGCCTTATGGAAGATCGCGCAACACTGCGTATTTCAAGTCAACATATCGCCAACTGGCTGCATCACGGCATGTGCTCTAGCGATCAGGTGATGGAAACGCTGAAGCGCATGGCTGTCGTGGTGGATAGCCAAAATAGTGGCGACCCAGAATACGTTGCAATGAGTACCAATTTTGACACCAGCCTAGCCTTTAGCGCCGCTTGTGACTTGGTGTACAAGGGTTTAGAGCAGCCTAGTGGTTACACTGAGCCCCTCTTGCACAGCTACCGCCAAAAAGTAAAAGCATAAATTGACTAACCAAAGGGATATTGCAGTATGAGATCTACTCCAGACCTTTGTGACGACCACGCTATATTGGTAAGCGTTGCAGACCCAATATTCACTAATTTTGGTGGTCGCGAACGTTTTGGCGGCGAGGTTGTGACCGTTAAATGCTTTGAAGACAACAGTCTTGTAAAAGAGCTTGTCGGCACCCCTGGTAATGACCGGGTTTTGGTTGTTGATGCGGGTGGCAGCATGCGTAGGGCTTGCCTTGGCGATAGGTTGGCGGAAGCCGCCTCTAGTAACGGCTGGGCGGGCATTATCATCTATGGCTGCATCCGAGATGTTGACGAGATCATGGCGACGGACATCGGTGTGCAAGCTCTGGGTATACACCCCTCGAAGACGGACAAAAAGGGTGTAGGCGAACAGAACATTACCGTTACTTTCGCTGGTATTACAGTTCACCCTGGCGACTATCTCTATGCTGACAACAACGGTATTATTGTTTCAAAGGAATCCATCAAGTAACGGCGTTTACCACTAGGCAAACAGCCTTAAAAATCACCATAGGTAGGTCAAATGTTCCAAGTAGGGGTGCTATTGCTGGCCGCAGGGATCAGCCGCCGATTTGGTAGCGACAAGCGCGCCGCCGTGATGCCCAGCGGTAAGACAATTTTAGCGACGACTCTGGAAAACATAAAGCAGGCCGGATTACCGTTCAAGCTCTGCCTTGCGCCTTCTGATAGGGCTCTGGCATCAGCATTTGACCTAGAGGAACACCAATTGATTTTCTGCCAAAATGCCGCAAAGGGCATGGGCGTATCGTTGGCCGAGGGAATGGCGCAAATAGATGACTGGCAGGGGACGATCATCGCGTTGGGCGATATGCCTTGGGTTCAGCCTCATACATACGCCTTACTTAAAGCGTCAGTCACTATAGATACTCTCTGTGTGCCCACATATGAAGGCCAGAAAGGCAACCCTGTGGCCTTTGGTTCACAGTTTTACGAGGCTTTACGGCAATCTAATGGTGATAGAGGGGCTCGGTTTTTAATCGACAACAATCCCAGTGCGGTGAATCTTATTGCCGTCGACGACAGCGGAATCCTCCGTGATATCGACCAGCTGAAAGATCTTAAGACTGATTAGTTCCTGCGGATACATCCAGGCATGCTGCAGAGCATCTCAAAAATCAGATTAGCGGCAAGCAAAGATGTATTGCCACTGGTGTCATAAGGCGGCGAAACTTCTACCAAGTCAGCGCCGACCAAATTTAACCCATGACAACCACGAATAACTTCCAAACCCTGAGATGATGATAAGCCACCAGGCTCTGGAGTGCCCGTACCTGGTGCAACCGAAGGGTCTAGGCCATCTATGTCAAAGCTTAAATAGGTTGGCATCTCGCCACCAACGGTGTCTCTAAAGCTATCCATCAAGGGCGCTAGCGATTTGTACCAGCAATCTTCTCCAGTCACTACCTGTACGCCCTGATCAGCAGCCCAATCGAAATCTTCAGCGGTATAGCCAGTGGCACGCGGCCCGATTTGAATCATTTTATGAGGGTCGACTAAGCCTTCTTCAATAGCGCGACGAAAAATGGTGCCATGGGCTATTTTTTCACCGAACATAGTGTCATTTATATCGGTATGTGCATCGACATGAACCAGAGCTACAGGCCCATGTTTTTTAGCAATTTGACGCAAAATAGGCAACGTAATCGTATGATCACCACCCATTGAAACTGGCTTGGCGTTATGGGCCAAAATTTGCTGGTAATGGTCTTCAATAAGTCCAATGCTTTTCTTTAAGTCATAAGGGTTTATGGCGACATCACCAATGTCAGCAATTTGAAAAGAGTCAAAGGGCGCAGCTTTTGTAGCCATGCCATAAGGCCTTACCAATACTGACTCTGCACGAATTTCGCGAGGGCCAAAGCGAGTGCCACTGCGGTTGCTCGTACCTATATCTAAGGGTACGCCGACTAAAGCGATATCTAGACCTTTTGCGCTTTGATGTACCGGTAAGCGAAACATAGACGCAATACCAGCAAAACGAGGCATATCGTTGCCACCAAGTGGCTGGTTAAAGTTATTTGTCATAATAATCTCGTCTCATAAGGCCCAGAACCAAAGAATACCATTACTGGAAGCGGTTGTTTGAAAGCACGATAGAGAACTCTTTGTTAAAGGACAAGCGATTTAGCTCTAAGGCAGAGCTATATTGGGCTCTGATACTCCAATAAGGGTACTAGAGATCAAGTCTCATTGCGATGTGGTCCATATCCGCGGTTTTAAACACCTCACCATAACTATAAAAGCCTAAAGCGTGATAAAACGCTATCGCGGCTAGCTGGGCATGCAGAAATATGGTTTTCAACCCCTCAGCAGCGGCGTAATCAATAGCTGCCAACATTATTTCTCGGCCAACACCCTGTTTACGTGACCACTTGAGCACCGCCATACGACCAAAATGACCGTCTTCTAGCATTCGAGCTGTCCCAATAGGGATAAGATCGCCGTCATAGGCTAGCCAGTGCACAGCACCGGCATCAAAATCATCAAAATCAATCTCATAGGGCACTTCTTGCTCTTCAACAAAGACCGGCACGCGCACCGATTTAATCGCTACTTGATCTTTTTCCCAGGTGGTTTCGGTGACTGTGACTGCGCTCATCTCACGAGTGGCTCCGATTTAGTCTTGCTTTTGACCGTTGACATAATGGCTGTAGCTGGGCTCTTCGCCCTCTGAGACCTGATTTTCAAAAGTAGCGCTTCGAACTTCTTCGGTTAACTCTACCAGCGGCGGATACTTAGGTTCAGTCATAAATTGGGTAAACCATTGACCCAGCATCTGATCATCGTCCAGCGTCTCAAGTAGCAAGGCCTTTACACGCTGAACATACTCCGCAGAGATGGGCGCATTTGCCATCGCAGCGGTCAAAGGGGGGTCAGTCAAGTGATTGGGAACAAGATCTCTACTCAGCAACTCTGTGGCAAGATCATCAAGCATCTCAGTTGCCGCAGGGGCGCGAAAGCCAACTGAAAAAGTGGTGCACTCACCTATGGCAACGCCATGATGGGCAATCTTAGGCGGTAAATACAGCATGTCACCGGGGTTTAATACCCATTCATCAGTGGCAACAAAGTTTTCCAATACTTTTAGCGACGTATCACTGGCTAAAGTCATGTCGCCATTGGCCGATTCACTGATCTGCCAACGACGCTGCCCACTCCCTTGCAATAAGAATACATCGTAATGATCGAAATGCGGGCCAACGCTGCCGCCGTCCTCTGCATAACTGACCATAATGTCATCGACCCGCCAAGCGGGTAAAAAGTCGAAATGGTTAAGTAGTTCAGCAACCTCAGGAACCCAAAGGTCGACAGCCTGTACTAGTAGTGTCCAGCTGTCCTCAGGCAGAGTTTCAAAGCGACCCTCGTCAAAAGGGCCATGCTCTACTTGCCAATCCTCACCTATCACTAGTCGTGATTCAACGGTAGGCTCAAGGGACATGCCAGCCAAGTCATCGCCGTCTATGGGTGGCTCAAAATGTGGAATTGCATTACGAATGAGCAACGGCTTTTTCTGCCAATACTCAGCAAGAAACTGATCGGCGCTAAGATCGCCCAGAATAGAGTGGTTGTCGCTCATGAGATAGGGCCTAGATAGCCTTGGCTTGTTGTGCGGCGTTACCAATATAACTGGCAGGCGTCATGGCTTTGAGAGCTGTTTTAGCCTCCTCTGGAATATCCAGCGTATCGATAAACGCCTGAATAGTCGCCTGATCCATGACGTTCCCTCGGGTTAGTGCCTTCAGCTTCTCGTAGGGCTCTTCAATGCCATAGCGGCGCATAACGGTTTGAATCGGCTCAGCAAGTACTTCCCACGCTGAATCGAGGTCTGCGGCCAAGCGTGGCTGATTTAGCTGTAATTTGCTTATGCCTTTATCAAGAGAGGCATAGGCAATCATTGAGTAGCCCAGACCAACCCCCATGTTTCGTAGCACAGTCGAGTCAGTGAGGTCTCGCTGCCAGCGTGACACTGGTAACTTAGCCGACAGGTGGCCATACAGCGCATTAGCAATGCCCATATTGCCTTCGGCATTTTCAAAATCGATAGGATTAACCTTGTGCGGCATAGTCGATGAGCCTACTTCACCTGCAATCGTCTTTTGCTTGAAGTAACCCAGTGAAATATAACCCCAGATATCTCGCGCAAAGTCGATCAAAATAGTGTTCGATCGCGCCAAGCCGTCAAATAACTCCGCCATATAGTCATGGGGTTCAATTTGAGTGGTGTAAGGGTTGAATTCTAAGCCCAGTTGCTCAATAAACGCCTGAGAGATTGCCGGCCAGTCTAAATCTGGATAGGCAGAAAAATGTGCGTTGTAGTTACCGACAGCACCGTTTATCTTGCCTAACAGAGGAACCGCAGTAATTGATGTTAGCTGACGCTGTAAACGATGGGCAACATTGGCCATTTCTTTACCAACCGTAGTCGGAGAGGCCGTCTGTCCATGGGTTCTAGCCAACATAGCCACATCGGAAAACTCTATGGCCATCGCCACTAGCTGGGCATGAATACCCTGTAATGCCGGCACGACCACCTCATCGCGGCCTTCTTTAAGCATTAGCGCGTGAGACAGGTTGTTGATGTCTTCAGACGTACAGGCAAAGTGCACAAATTCACTGACCGCCAGCAACTCTGCGTTGTCAGCAATGACTTCTTTGATAAGGTATTCCACGGCTTTTACATCATGGTTAGTTGTTCGCTCAATTTCTTTGACACGCTCGGCCTGTTCGACCGTGAAATTGTCGACCAAACCGTTAAGCAGGGCGTTCGCATCATCCGAAAAGGCTGTAACCTCAACGATGGCGGGGTTAGCGGCCAAATGCTGTAACCAACGGACCTCAACTAACACGCGGTAACGAATTAAACCGTACTCACTGAATACCGTTCTCAACATCTCTGTTTTGCTGCCGTAGCGCCCGTCGATGGGAGACACTGCTGTAAGAGGAGATAGTGAAACCTTTGCCATGGTGATTCCTAGATCGAAGAATTAAACAGGCCGCAATTATACCCGAATAAAGGGACAATTTCAGTTATCTATTCGGTTAAACCCTATCATCTGAGTGTTGGCTTATTTTGGCAATACCGCAAGTAGGCTGTCACGCCGAAGTAAAAGATGGCTACGTTTACCACCAAGCTGGTGCCAAAGAAAGGCGCTGCGGATGCCAGTAAACAATAAACAGCGGACACGCTGGGCGATACCCGATTGCTGCAAATAAGCTGGGTTACCGGACACCTGAATGCGGACACGCATTGTACTTACCGTGTCTTGATATAACCCTGCAACATTTGCTATCACGTTATCGTGGGTCTCAGAAAAGTGTTCAGACTGCCGTAAAGCATTAGTGATACCGTCGCCAACCTTATCGAGCTTGGCCTGATCGCTAGTTAGCTTTCGAGCGAGGTACATTATGCCAATAGCATAACGCAGCACATCGGCTGACCCAGCTGATCGATCAATGAGCAGAGTACGCATCGCGTTGACCCCTAGCTCCATGTCATCAGGCGACCCATAGAGGCTAGACACAGATTCAGGACTTTGATTAAGTAATACTGACATGGCGTGGGCCAATCGTTTTTGACTAATATCACCGTGAGTGGCAATTTCCTCAACCAATACGGCCGACTGAAAAACACCTGCCAAGGCTAGCGCCTGGTCAGCAGTGGGGCGACTAAAAATCACTCAGCAATATTCCAAGTACGCTCAATCACACCGCCGCCCAGGCAACAGTCGTGCTGATAGAAGACCACTGACTGGCCCGGCGTTACCGCACGTTGTAGTTGTTTAAATATGACCTCACAGCCTCCATTAGCATCAGGGGTAACCACGCAAGATTGATCAGGTTGTCGATAACGCGTTTTAGCCATGCATTCTAAAGGCCCACTCGGCTCGCCGTTAATCCAGTTAACTTCAGACGCGGCCAGATGGTTAGTGAATAAAAGAGGGTGGTTAGACCCCTGACCGACAATTAACACATTACGCTCAAGGTCTTTGTCTAAGGTGTACCAAGGCTCTTCGCTACTATCTTTCACACCGCCGATCCCTAGGCCCTGACGCTGCCCAATAGTATAAAACATCAAACCTTGATGCTCGCCCATCACCACACCCTCTGGTGTCTCCATTACTCCGGGTTGGGCAGGAATATACTGCTCTAAGAAGTCTTTAAAACGTCTCTCGCCAATAAAACAGATGCCGGTGCTGTCTTTTTTATCTGAGGTAACAAACCCATGTTCATCGGCAATCTTGCGTACCTCAGGCTTGTCCAACTCACCAACCGGGAACAACGACTTAGCAAAAGCATGCTCTCCCACCGCATGCAAAAAATAGCTTTGATCTTTGTTCCCATCTAAACCTTTAAGCAAACGAGACCGACCCTGATGTAAGTCGGTTCGAGTGTAATGACCCGTGGCAATAAAATCAGCACCAAGAATTTGGGCGTAATCAAGAAACACTTTAAATTTGATCTCTCGGTTGCACAGAATATCGGGATTAGGGGTTCGCCCAGCACGGTACTCTTCGAGAAAATGTTCAAATACGTTGTCCCAGTAATCGGCAGCAAAGTTTGCTGTATGCAAGGTAATGCCAAGTTTGTCTGATACTTGCTGTGCATCGGCCAGGTCAGCCATGGCCGTGCAATACTCTGAACCATCGTCTTCGTCCCAGTTTTTCATAAACAGGCCCTCAACTTGATAGCCCTGTTGCAGCAGCAAAAGTGCCGCCACAGACGAATCAACGCCGCCAGACATGCCTACGATAACTTTTTGGGTTTTACTCATGGGACACCGAACTACTTTTTATGACAGTAATAATGTCGTTACTATAAGCCGTTACGAAACATTTCCAAAGAGAAAATACGTCCGGCTTCATAGTCGTCGAGTACCTGTAGCACCGAGTTACTACGCGGAATGTTGCTTGGGTCTCTAATTTCGGCCGCAGACAACCATTCAGCACTGTCGATATCGGGGTCAAGTTCTGCTGTGGCGTTAAACTGCAAAGGCTCAGCAAGGAAGGTATGGCGGTAATAGGTAATACCCGTTGTCGCTGACTTAGCATTTGAAAAACCTAAGAAGCCAGTTATCTTAATAGTCCAAGCGGTTTCTTCTAACGTCTCTCTCAATGCTGCAGCCATAATATCTTCGCCGGGCTCTACATGGCCCGCAGGTTGGTTAATAACCTTAATACCTTCTTGAGTCTCACGAACCATCAAAAATTTGTCATCTTGGACAACAACAGTGGCTACGGTGAGGTGTATTTTATTTGGCACAGACGATTCCTTTAAAGTAAGTTGCAACTATTATACGGCGTCAACCAGCTTATATTCCCCTGGCTGGAGGTCCTCTAACGACCACGCCCCAATAGCCACACGCACTAACCGCAGCGTGGGTAAATTGACCGCAGCGGTCATACGTCTTACTTGACGGTTTCGGCCTTCATTAATAACAAGCTCAATCCAACTGTCGGGTACGGACTTTCGCACACGAATCGGCGGAATACGCTCCCAAAGGTCTGGTTCTGACAGAATTTTACAAGATACGGCCCTGGCCATACCATCTTTCAATTGCACACCTTTAATAAGATCTGCACAGTCTTTTTGGGTGGCAATACCCTCAACTTGGACCCAGTAAGTCTTAGGTAATTTGTACTTGGGGTCGCTTATTTTGGCTTGTAACGTGCCGTCATCGGTCAGCAGCAATAGGCCTTCAGAGTCTAAATCTAGACGGCCAGCTGGGTACACGGCCTTTATATCAATGTAATCGGCAAGCGTTTTTCGCTCGAGGTCATCAGTGAATTGACAGAGCACCTGAAAGGGTTTGTTAAAAATGATCAATTTGAACAATATGGCCTCCGAAAAATGTCATTATAAATGAAACAGAGTTACAAAAAAGACCACATATCATGCTAAAATGGGGTTATTAGGTAAATTTTTTACAAAAAGATTTAGTAGGCAATACAAATATCGAACATCAATGGAGCTAAAAATGGGATACAAACATATTCAAGTGCCAGCATCTGGCGAAAAAATTACGGTCAATGCTGACTTTTCAATCAACGTTCCAAACAATCCTATTATCCCCTTTATCGAAGGTGACGGTATCGGTATCGATATCACTCCAGTAATGGTTAAAGTGATTGATGCAGCAGTGGCGAAGGCTTATGACGGCGTAAAACAAATCTCTTGGATGGAAGTCTTTTGTGGTGAAAAAGCGGCTGAATTATATTCAGGTGACTGGTTCCCCGCTGAGACCCTTGAAGCAGTCAAGGAATATATAGTCTCTATTAAAGGCCCATTAACAACGCCCGTCGGTGGTGGTTTTCGTTCGTTGAACGTTGCGCTACGTCAAGAGCTTGACCTCTTTGTCTGTCAGCGCCCAGTGCGGTGGTTCGAGGGTGTACCTTCGCCAGTTAAAGCGCCTAATAAAGTTGATATGTGTATCTTCCGTGAGAACTC
>CESE01148067.1_pt1 | contig 16690 bp, 13 predicted proteins | sample 350271 | NCBI WGS metagenome assembly CESE01 (sample SAMEA2621536, study PRJEB7988) | marine metagenome | isolation source: saline water (ENVO:00002010), including | reverse complement strand
GTCGAATTGGTGTGTTTTAAATATTTCACCTGAGCCTCCAGATTTTTCCACAAACTCATCCCTTATAGCACAGAACAAACCGAATTGGGGAAGTTGTGTTATAATTAATACAAATATTTATCTTGATAGTAACGGAATTACAATAAAATGTCCAGAAGCCAATATCGGAGAAACAGGATTAATAAATGGAAAAGAATACACCGTTGTTGATGAAGCCACTCTCAGGACTATGGTTGGCAATCAGGATGATGTGACTTGTGTTTGTACCTCTTTAGTTACTAATACTAGTGAATTATTTGAAGAAAATGCGGTGTTTAATCAAGATATAGGAAGTTGGGATACTTCAAACATGGTAATAATGACTGAAATGTTTTATAGGGCAACCTCTTTCAATCAAGTTCTATCAAGTTGGGATGTTTCAAGTGCAACAGATTTAAGCTATATGTTTGGTGGAGCCTCTATTTTTAACGAAAATATAGGGTCTTGGAATACTTCAAGTACAACTAATGTAAAGGCAATGTTTGTTGATGCATCATCATTTAACCAAGACATAGGAGGTTGGAATATTTCTAATGTTACAAATATAAGTTCGATGTTTAGTGGAGCTTCAAGTTTTGATCAAGATATAAGTGGCTGGGATACTTCAAGTGTAACTAATATGAGAGGGCTATTCAGTAATGCTAATAATTTTAATCAAAATATTACAAGTTGGGATACTTCAAATGTTACAATTATGGAGGCTATGTTTATGGGGGCATCTGCTTTTAATCAAAATATAGTAAGCTGGAATACTTCAAATGTTGCAACTATGAGACAAATGTTTGAAGAAGCCTCTGTTTTTAATCAAGATATAGGATCTTGGAACACTTCAAGTCTAACTAATATGTATGGGATGTTTGAAGAAGCCTCTGCTTTTAATCAAAATATAGGATCTTGGAACACTTCGAATGTTACTGATATGATATCAGTTTTTACTAGTGCTTTAAGTTTTAATCAAGATATTGGAACCTGGAATACTTCCAGTGTTGTCGATATGAAAGAGATGTTTAAAGGTGCCTCTATTTTTAATCAAAATATAGGGAATTGGGATACCTCAAGTGTAAGAACAATGGACGGGATGTTTAATGGGGCTAACTCTTTTAATGCAGACATTGGAAGCTGGAATACTTCAAGTGTAACAGATATGGATAGCATGTTTAACGATGCATCTGTCTTTAATCAGAATATTTCTTCCTGGTGTGTAACTAATATTGTATCAGAACCCATTGCCTTTTCAACTAACTCCTCTTTAATTCAAGATAACAGACCTTCTTGGGGAAGCTGTGTGTCTATAATTAATACTAATATTTATTTAGATGCTAATGGCATTACAATAAGATGTCCAGATGCCAATATTGGTGAAAAAGGTTTGGTTAATGGAAAAGAATATACTGTTGTTGATCAAGTCTTACTAAGAACTATGGTCGAGAATAACGAAGACGTTACCTGTGTTTGTACTTCTCGAGTAACAAATATGTCTTCTTTATTTGTAGAAAAAATATCCTTTAATCAAAATATTGGGGCTTGGGATACTTCCAATGTGATTGATATGAGTGGGATGTTTGCTGAAGCCGTTGCTTTTAATCAAGATCTTAGTGTTTGGGACACTTCTAGCGTTATTACAATGGAGTTAATGTTTAATTCTTCTTTTGCATTTGACCAAGATATTGGGGCTTGGAATACCTCAAATGTGACAACAATGCAAAGTATGTTTTTACAAGCAACTGGGTTCAATCAAAATATTGGAAGTTGGAATACTTCAAATGTCACAGATATGAGTGAAATATTTAATGGCGCTTCTATTTTCAATCAAGATATTGGAAATTGGGATACTTCAAACGTATCCAATATGTTTGGAATGCTTTGGGATGCTTCTGATTTTAATCAAGATTTATCATCTTGGTGTGTAACCAATATTATAGCAGAACCTTTAAATTTTTCATTGAATTCACCACTGGTTATAGGAAATAAACCTTCCTGGGGAGACTGCGTTTCTGAAGTTGTTGTTTCAGCGCAATTTGATGTTTCAAAACTATTAACTCCCAATACAAATTCTCTAGAATCTAAATGGATAATTACAAATATTAATAATCATCCAGGGACTATGGTAAGCGTATTTGATAAAAATGGAAACACAGTTTTTACAAGTCAAAATTATGATAATCAATGGGGAGGGCTTCACAAGGACGGTCAATTAGTTCCTTCAGGAAGTTATTACTATGTAATTATTAAAGCTGATGGAGAAAGATTAGACGGATGGATATTTATAACCTATTAAAAATTAAAATACGAAAAAGATAAATTACATATCTAAAGGAATTATAATCATTACGCTAATGGTAATTGGTCAAAATGTCTTTGGCCAACAGCAGCCCTATTATTTATTTTTCAACCAAAATATGAGTGTAATTAATCCAGCTGCAACAGGTGTTGAAGGATCTTTAGTAGGAATAAATTATAAGACATCCATGATTGGTGTTGAAGGGGGACCTAGTCTTCAATCAATAATTTATCACTCTGGTATTAATAGAAATGCTTCTTGGGGAATCAGTGTTCAAAATGAAAAAGTAAATATTGAATCACACGGAGCAGTAACTATGGATTACAGTTATCGACTTCAATTTTCCAATGATAGCTATCTAAATTTAGGGATAAAAGGAGGGATGTTTTTTAATAATATAGATATAAACTCGATTGAAAGAATTACACCAGAGGCTAATTCTGCACTTAGTATGGTGAAAAATTATTCAAATCCAATAGTAGGGCTAGGAGCCTATTTCAAAGGGAAGAACTACTTTATAGCATTATCAATGAATAACTTATTGAAATCTAATCGATATGAAGAAGAAAATGGGGTCGTACCTCAAGCAATTGATAACGGCCAAATTTATACTTCATTTGGATTTGATATTAAAATAACTGAAAGTATTAGTCTAAGCCCTTCCCTAATTTATAGCATTGCAAAGGACATTGATAATCAAATGGTAATTCTCTCTAATTTAAATATTGGAGAAAACCTCTCATTTGGAATGGGTGTGTCAAGCAATGAAAATACTAGTTTTCAAGGCTTATTTAAAGGTTTTAAAAATATAGATTTTGGAGTTGGATATGAAATGAGACCAAAAAATTCAATGTTAAATGGTAATAATTTAGAAATTTATTTAGGTTATAAATTAAGCTCAGAGGCAGGCAGAAAACCTTCTTGGGAAAGAAATAATTAAACCGTAAATTGTACTATTCGTCTTTTATATAAAAACCATAATTTAATCCTGTAAATGAATTTTAAAAATTGTTTTGCACTACTTCTAGTTTTAAGTTTTATGAATAATTCCTACTCTCAAAATAAGTTACCATTCTCAGAAATTCCAGAAGCTCCAAAAGAAATTTCTTCTTCCACAATTACAGCTAGAATGATACAAGGAGTTGGGTTTAGATACTATTGGGCAACAGAAGGTTTAACAACTAAAGATCTCTCGTATAGGCCCTCTAAAGATGCTCAATCAAACTATGAAACACTTGAACACATTTACAGTTTAGCTCTTACAATAAATAATGCTGGAAACTCTACTCCTAATATTCGTCCCTTAAAAAAAATGCCTGAAGATTTTCAGAATTTAAGAAAAGAAACTCTGATTGAATTAAAGGTAGCAACTGAAAAATTTTTATCTGCAACACCAAATGATATTGAAAATATGAAAATTATTTTCCAAAGAGAATCCGGTCAGTCTTCATTTCCTATATGGAACTTAATTAATGGTCCTATATCTGACGCAATTTATCATACTGGACAAATTATTAGCTTTAGGAGAACCTCTGGAAATCCAGTTGCAAAGGGAGTAAATGTTTTTTTAGGGAAAAAAAACTAGATCAATTTACTTTTCATAACGCCCTGGCGCCATAGCTTTATTGACCATAGAAAAAACAGAAGAGGGTAATACTCTTATTAAAAAAGCAATGACTTTCCATGTTTTTGTTGGTACACATAAGCTCTTTCCTTTAAGGGTTGCTTCTACCGCTTCCTCGGCAATTCTTTTAGCATCTTTTTTCATAAATGATGGAACTCTATCCATCTCATCCTGAACCCCACTAGCGGTGTGGAAGTTTGTAACAGTATATCCTGGACAAACTGCTGTTGAAGTAATTCCTTTACGATTATAACTTAGGTTTAACCCTTCACTGAATCGATTCATAAATGTCTTAATAGGACCATATAAAGACTGGATCGATGATGGAGGAGCAAATGCCGCAACAGATGAGACAATCATTATTCTTCCATGTTTTTTCTCAAGCATCTTTTTTATGAAAACTTTTGTAAGACTAATTACAGATGTTCCCAAAACTCGAATAAACTTTTCCTCGTCTTCCATTGAAGTTTCATGAAATCTATCAGGATTTGCAAACCCAGCATTATTAACTAAAATTGAAACCTCAAGATTTTTAGAATTACAATAATCAAAGATTTTAAAAGGTGATTCTTTTTCACTTAAATCACAAGAGATAAAATCTACTTTAATATTAAATTCTGATTGAATTTCTTTTGATAATTGGCTCAACCTTTCTTCTGATCTTGCTGTCAAAACTAAATTAAATCCTTTTTCAGCAAAACATTTCGAAATTTCAAGTCCTATTCCTGAGGAAGCACCGGTTACTAATACATATGAATTATTCATATAAATATTTTAATTAATAGCATATTTTTAATTACCATTTGAAAAATTCTTCCTCAGTTATTGTCCTATAATCTTCTTCTTGTTGAGGATCATAAAAAAAATAGAAAGAATGTTTTTCTCCAAAATTCACAACAGTTCTTTTAAGATCCTCAAAGTAAAATTCTTTCGCCTTAAATTGAACATAAAATCTAGTAATTGGCATGTCTTCAAATATCCAATCCTCACCTGTTCTAATATATACATGTCTTAAATATTCATTATACTGACCTCTTATCAGCGCGATAATATCATGATCTGTTTCGTTTGAAATTAATAACGAAGAGTTTGAAGTTGCTTCAACATTTTTAGGAAACCGATTTGCAAAAACTTCTTGCCCTGTTGTTCCTCTTTGAGCACTCAAAGAATAGGACAAAAAAATTAATGTCATGAATTTCATTATGGTGTTTATACCAATCATTTTATTATTTTAACCAAATATTAATTATGGAATATTATGATTATTAAAAATAGTGAATTAATTGATATTGATTTCATTTTTGAAATGTATTGTGTAGCTACTGAATATCAAAAACAAAGAGTTATTGATGTTTGGCCAGAATTCGACAGAGAAATGGTAAAAAATGAGATAATAGAGAAAAGACAATTTAAGTTAATTATCAAAAAACAAATTGCATGTATTTGGGCTGTAACATTCGATGATCCATACATTTGGGGGAAGAAAAATAACTCTGAATCAATTTATATTCATAGGCTTGCTACTCACAAAGATTATAGAGGAAATAATTTTGCCCTTAAAGTTGTAGAATGGTCTAAAGAGTATGCTTTAAAGCATGATAAGAAATATATTCGCTTAGACACTGTAGGTCATAATAAAAAGCTAATAAGTCACTATACACATTGTGGTTTTGAATTTTTAGGCCTAACCCAACTGTCTGTTTCTAAAAACCTTCCGGATCACTATCAAAATGCTTCGGTTTCACTTTTTGAAATAAAATTATAGATTTTCTATTTTGTATATTTACACTAAATTTTAAATAAAATTATAAAAATGAAAAAATTATTATTGTTATTACTCTTTGTTGCTACTGTTACTGCTTGTAATGATGCTGTTCAGAAAGCACCAGAAGCTGAGGTTGCTGAAGAAGCAAACACAAATGGAGAGCCTGCGGGTCCTCATACTTCTGTTGAATGGAAAATATGGGCTTTAAGCACTGCTGCGCCATCATTTATAGCTGCAAACTGTACAGTTGTTGATGTTGATCAAACTGTTTTAAGAGAAGGTACAAACGGCTGGACTGCAATGGCTGGAAATCCTAGAGGAATGTCTGATCCTGAGAATGGATGGAAAAACACTCACGAAGCAATGCCAATGGTTATGGACGGTCAAGCTATGAAATGGGCTATGGCCTATATGTCTAAAACTAAGCCTGAAATGGATAGTGATGGATGGATGTGGATGCTTCATGGAGACATGGGTGAAGACAACACTAAACCATTGACTCTAAATAAAGAAGATGCTGCTGAAGGTCAATGGATTGAATCTGGTGCTCACTTGATGTTAATGCCAAAAGATCCCGCTACTTTAAAAGGAAACACTACTGATTTTAATTCTGGTGCTCCATATATCATGTTCGAAGGAACTGGATATGATCATCTTATGATTCCAGTAGAGGGTTACTTTGATTATCAAGCAAAAAAATAAGTTTAACACAAGTTCATTTGCATAAAAAAAGCCTTTACTAAAGTGAAGGCTTTTTTATTTCTCTATTAGTTGTAATTTCTTAAGTAAGCTTTCATTTTTTTAGATAAATTTTCAATAATGCTTTTATAAAACAAATATTCTCCTTTGTAAGCATCAAGATCAAACATTATCTGTTCTGAAATAATTATTTTTTTAGAAGATTCTAAGTTTAATTGAACCTTAGATAATCATCTGGTGTTTTTGTTATAGATTTTCTAAAAACAAATCGACCAAAAAAATGATAAAGAAACAAACGGAAAGTTTTTATTATCTGACAATATTGCACTCCTTTTCATAAATTCTTATTTATATATTTTATATTAGAAATATGAAAATATATTTAAAAACTAGTTTAAAGTTTTTATTGATTGCAATTATTTTATTGTTTTTATACGGAGTATATTTTGGTTTAAATACTTGGTCTGAAATGTTTGGATTTGAAGATCAGTATTCAATGAATAAACACGATGTTATAGAATTAACTATCGATGACAATAAATTCTTAGATCTAAATAATAACAAACGTCTTGATGTTTATGAAGATAATAGTCAGCCTATTGAGCTTAGAGTTGACGATTTATTATCAAAGATGAATACAGATGAAAAAATTCATTTACTTAAAGGCTCTGGAATTAAGTCAGCAGCAGGATTAGATAAATTAGGGATTTCAGGAGCGGTCGGTACTATTGTACCAACTCCTAGACTTGGTATTCCCACTATCTATTTGGCTGATGGTCCAGCAGGTCTTAGAATAAACCCAACTAGGGATGGTGAAGAAAGAACTTATTATTGTACAGCATTTCCAATTGCAAGTTCACTTGCCTCAACATGGAATACTGAATTAGTAACAGAGGTTGGAAATGCAATGGGAGATGAAGCTTTAAAATATGGTATAGATGTTATATTAGGTCCAGGTGCTAATATTCACAGACATCCATTGTGTGGAAGAAATTTTGAATATTACTCAGAAGATCCAATATTAAGTGGAAATATTGGTGCAGCGATGGTTAATGGAATTCAGTCTAATGGTGTTGGAGCAACTATTAAACACTTTGTAGCTAATAATCAAGAAACTTCGAGAAAATTTAATAATGTGATAGTTTCAGAACGTGCACTTCGGGAAATTTACTTAAAGGGATTTGAAATTATTGTAAAAAAATCGCAGCCCTGGAGTATAATGTCATCATACAACAAAATAAATGGTGTTTATACATCTGAAAATAAATATTTACTCACTGATGTACTCAGGTCAGAATGGGGTTTTAAGGGTGTAGTTATGACAGATTGGTTTGCAGGAAATGATGCAAAAGATCAAATAAATGCAGGAAATGATCTTCTTGAACCTGGAACTAAGAGTCAATGGGATCAATTAAAGAAATCATTTTCTAATGGTGAATTATCAATAGAAAATATTGATAATTCTGTAAAGCGAATTCTAACTCTGATATTAAAGTCTAAAAAGATGCAGAAATATGATTTTGATAATAATCCTGATCTAGTAGAGCATGCCAATATAAATCGTAGATCTGCTTCTGAGGGAATGGTTCTTCTTAAAAATACAGGTATGCTACCTTTAAAAGCTGTTAAAAATATAGCACTCATAGGTGTTACTTCTTATGATTTTATAAGTGGAGGAAGCGGATCAGGAGATGTTAATGAAGCGTATACTATTTCTCTGAAAGAAGGTCTTGAAAATTCAGGATTTGAAATTAATTCAATTACAAAAAAAGCATTTGAATCTCATCGTTTAGATAATGAAAAAGAGTTCGTAAAGCCTGAATTTCCCTTTTCAATTTTCACCCCATACCACCCCCCTGAAATGAATTATTCTGAAGAAATTTTGAGTGAATCTGCAAAAAGTTCAGATGTTGCAATTATAACTATTGGGAGAAATAGTGGTGAATTTATAGATCGAGCAGAAGAAGGTGATTTTTTATTATCCAAAAGAGAAATCAATATGATTGAAATGACATGTAAAGCATTCCATCCATTAAATAAAAAAGTACTTGTTGTATTAAATATTGCAGGAGTGATCGAAACCAAATCATGGAACTATCTTCCTGATTCTATACTATTGGCTTGGCATGGTGGTCAAGAAGGTGGAAATTCCGTTACAGATATCATTACTGGAATAGTGAATCCCAGCGGTAAACTTCCAATGACATTTCCAATTAACCTTGAGGATCACTTATCCTCTAACAATTTTCCAAAAAAGCCAGAACCTGTGTCTCCTTTTTCCCTTATTTCAATGGGAAAAATAGAAGAGAAGTCAAAAGAAAATCAAATTAAAAATAAAGATTACACTTTATACGAAGAGGGAATTTATGTAGGCTATCGACATTTTGATAAAGCTAATATAAATGTTTCATATCCTTTTGGCTATGGATTATCATATACTAATTTTGATTATTCAGAACTTGATGTAATTAAGAATAATAATAATATTGATATTTCCTTGGAGATTACTAATATTGGAAACCTCGCCGGTAAAGAAGTTGTTCAAATTTATATTTCAAAAACAAATAGTGGTATTGATAGACCTGTTAAAGAATTAAAAGCCTTTTCTAAAACACATAATTTAGAACCAAGTGAATCCATAAAGCTTAATTACAGTATTCCAATTTCAGACTTATCCTATTGGGATGAGCAAGAAAGTGGATGGAAATTTGAGCCAGGAAAATATTCAATTAATATAGGTGCTTCTTCTAGAGATATAGTAATGAAATATAATATTGATCTATAATTTGTAAAATTTAAAAATGAATAAAAGTGATCTAATAGAATGCCATAATCGTATCAAGCCATTTATACACAATACACCAGTTATTAAATCAAGTTTAATAAATGAGATGGCACAAGCAGATATCTATTTTAAGTGTGATAATTTTCAAAAAATGGGTGCCTTTAAAATGAGAGGTGCAACAAATGCGATTTTACAACTAAGTGAAGATGAAAAAAGAAAAGGAGTAGTTACTCATTCTTCTGGTAATTTTGCTCAGGCCCTTTCGTTAGCAGCAGACAGTGTTGGTGTTAAAGCATTTATAGTTATGCCATCAACCGCAACGGAAATAAAGAAAACTGCGGTAAGAGGTTATAAAGGAGAGCTAGTTGAATGCGAACCTAACCTAAAAGCAAGAGAAATAGCTGCTCAAGAAATCGTAAAATCAAGAGGGGCCACTTTTATTCATCCATCTAATGATAATGATGTGATTCTTGGACAAGGAACCGCTTGTAAGGAATTGTTAAATGAATATAGCGATTTGGAATATGTTCTTACTCCAGTTGGTGGTGGTGGTCTTATTGCAGGGAGTGCATTAGCTGCTAAATATTTTGGAAATAACTGTAAAGTTATTGGGGCTGAACCTTTTGAAGCAGACGATGCTTATCGTTCTTTAAAAAGCGGGAAGATTGAAACAAATAAAACTACAAATACAATCGCAGATGGACTGAAAACTCAGCTGGGAGATAAAAATTTCCCTATAATTCTAAATGAAGTTCACTCAATAATAAGAATTACTGAAAGTGAAATAATTGAATCAATGAGAATTATTTGGGAAAGATTGAAAATAATATGTGAACCCTCATGTTCTCTTCCGTTAGCTGCAGTTTTAAAAAATAAAGAATTTTTTAAAGATAAAAAAGTAGGAATAATAATATCCGGAGGAAATGTTGATCTTAACAATTTACCCTTCTAAGAATCTGAAATTAAGTGAAATTCTAACAACTATTTATTATCTAAAGTTTTATTGAAAATAATTGCTATTTATATTTGTTCTAAATAATATTATATCCTATATTTGGACTCTATTTAGAATTGTTTTAAATAGACGTTCATTAAAATATTGGCATATTACTTGAATATTATAACTATCAAAATAGGCTTTTCATACAATTCAATCTTTGGATGTTATAATTTAAATCCATGGCTTTAAATAGCTTAAATCCATGGATTAACTTGTTTCTTGGTTGTTGAACTGCGGTTTTAAGCTCTTTTTAAAGCCGTAGTTCTCTTTTTAATTTAATTAGAATGAGATTCCAAGTCCAATATTTCCTACTACAATTCCTCCAGACCCAATTCCAGGTATACTTGGTATTTCTTCTGTTACAGACTCTGACACTCCACTTAGCGAAGTTGCATTAAAATTTAATGAGTCAGGAATTGTTCCAAATCCATATCCTAATTCAAAACTAAAATAAAGCGTCCCTCCCGTTTTTACTCCAATTTTTAATATTGTAGTATCAATATCTAAATCCACTGATCCTGTTCCGGTCATTCCCCCACTTAAACTTACATCATTATAAATAAGAGAGGAAGAAAAGCTAGAAATTCCTAATCCTGCATAAAAACCTTTTCCTTTTTCATTAAAGTAGTATTTGGCCCCAAATTCTGAATATGAGAGATCAATTTCAGTCATGTCTACCTTTAAATCATATGCACCATAATTAATATAAGGTGCAATTCGATTATTTAAAAAAGGAAGGACATATTCGAATGTTCCAGAAGCCATATTTGGAACACCTAATTTCAGACCTAAAGACATTCTTTTTACTGGGTACTCTTCTTCAGCAAATTCAATTTCATTGGCATTATTTTCTTGATCTTGAGCTGATAACTGAAAACAGAAAAATACTATTATTAGAGTGAATATTTTTTTCATTTTATTTTTTTTATTAATTTGAGAAATGTTACCCAAAAATAATCATTATTACTATACAATATAGTCAGTGTTTTTTTTAATTTATATATTCTAAAATATCTATGCCATGAAAAATCATATTTTTATATTACTATTTACACTTTGCTCTTTAACCTCTCAAGGCCAAACTTTAGATTCAATATTTAACACTCTCAAATTCAGAAATATTGGTCCTTTTAGAGGTGGAAGATCTAATGCAGGTTCCGGAGTAAATGGCGACCCTCTAACTTATTATATGACTACAACTGGAGGTGGGGTCTGGAAAACAAATGACGCAGGACAACATTGGAAAAATATCTCTGATGGATTCTTTTCATCTGGATCAGTGGGAGCAATATCAGTGTCAACTAGTAATCCAAACATAGTATATGTAGGCATGGGTGAACATGCACCAAGGGGTGTAATGACTGCTCACGGTGATGGCGTATACAAATCCACAAATGCTGGTTTAACATGGACACATCTTGGATTAAAAGAAACACAACATATTTCAAGAATTCATATTCATCCTGAAAATCCGGATATTTTATGGGTGGCTGCTCAAGGTGCTTTGCACGGCAAATCAAATGAACGAGGAATATACAAATCAAAAGATGGAGGGAAATCCTGGAAAAATGTTTTATATGTGAATTCCTCAACTGGAGCAAGTGAATTGTCTTTAGATGTTAATGAACCAAATGTCTTATATGCTGCAATGTGGGAGCATATGAGAACTCCATGGAAGGTAATAAGTGGAGGTCCAGGAAGTGGATTGTACAAATCTATTGATGCTGGTGAGACATGGAATAAAATAGAAAATGGGATTCCAAAAGAAAAAGGAAAAATGTCAATAGCAGTTTCTCCTGCCAATTCAAATTGGGTTTATTCATTAGTTGAAAGTGACTCAGAAAAAGAAAAGGGAGGACTTTTTCTTTCAAAAAATAGAGGAGATTCATGGGATAGAATTACTAATGACCACAGACTCCTTCAAAGAGCATGGTATTATATTGAGTTAGCTCTTGATCCAAATAATGAAAATGTTGTTTATGTATTAAGTGCCTCCACTTATAAATCTATTAACGGTGGTCTTGATTGGGAAGAAATAGATACTCATCATGGAGATTATCATGATTTATGGATTAATCCTGACAATTCAAAAAATATGCTCATTTCGAATGATGGAGGTTCTGAAATAACTTTTGACGAAGGAAAAAACTGGTCTAGAATTGATAATATGCCTACTGGTCAATTTTATAGGGTAATAACAGATAATTTGTTTCCTTACAATATATATGGTGGACAACAAGATAATAGTTCAGTGAAAATTGCGAGTATTGGAATTGGCTCTGGAGGTATAGGAGAAAAAGATTGGACTGCTTCTGCTGGAGGAGAAAGTGCTTTTATAGCTTTTGATCCAGATAATCCAGTTAAGGCAGTAGGTGGAAGTTACTTAGGGTCAATAGAAATACTAGACACTGAATCAAAACAAAGCACAAAGATCACGATTGAGCCAAATTTATATTTAGGTTTAGCCGCAAGAGACATGAAGTATTTGTTTAACTGGAATGCTCCAATTATTAAATCTAAACATGAAACCAACACCTATTATCATGGAGCTCAATACTTACTTAGAACAAAAGATGATGGTATTTCCTGGGATGAAGTGTCTCCAGATTTAACTAGAAACCAGGATCAAAAACAAGGAAAGGGAGGGGGTCCGTATACGGTAGAAGCTGTTGGAGCAGAAAATTATGGAACTTTAAGCTACGTAATTGAGTCAACCCATGAAGCTGGTTTAATTTATACGGGAAGTGATGATGGTTTTGTTCATATTACAAAAGACAATGGAGAAACCTGGAAAAATATCACCCCTAAGGGCCTCAATGAAACATTGATTAATGCAATTGAAGTTTCTCCTCATGATCCTGCAACTGTATATATAGCTACTACTCGTTATAAATTTAACGACCACACACCTTCTATCTTTAAATCTAATAATTATGGTAAAACATGGAAAAATATTTCTAAAGGAATTTTAAAGGGAGATTTCACAAGAGTAATTAGAGAAGATATTTCTAGAAAAAATTTACTATATACAGGTACTCAAAATGGTTTATATGTTTCATGGAATGGAGGAGATACTTGGTCCAAATTAATGCTAAATCTACCTGTAGTTCCTATTACTGATATGAAAGTAAAGGGCAGTGATTTAGTAATCGCAACTCAAGGAAGAGCTTTTTGGATTCTTGACGATCTTAACTTACTAAGGCAATATGATTCTAATAACTTAACGGGTAAGCTCTATAAAACCGAAAAAATACTTACTCCTAATTGGTATAGCTCTATGAATAGTAATTCTAATACTGGTATAGATTTTTTACAAGGAGTTAATCCAGCAAGTGGAGTGGTATTTTACTATAACTTGCCTAAGCTTAAAAATAGTAATGAAGTAAAACTAACTATTTCTAATCTAAACGGTAAAGTAGTAAATACATTTAGCTCCATTTCTGACTCTCTTTATCTTGATTATGAGGGCGGACCACCCAAAAAGAATGTTTTATCATCAAATAAAGGTATTAATAGATTTGTTTGGGATTTGAGACATTCTATGTTAAAAGGAATTCCTGAAGCCTATATTGAAGGAAGTTTTAGAGGGCATAAAGCAATTCCAAATAATTATAAAGTAACGCTCTCGTATCTAGATAAAAATTATGAGATCACATCTCAAATTGTTAATAATCCTATGAAATCAGTTTCAGCTAAAGATTATGAATTATATGAAGTATTTATGTCTAATTCTGAAAAAACATATAATGAAATGACCAGGATGACAAATGACTTTCACAAAATTCAAAAACAATTAAATCTTTTAAGATTAGATCTAGAATCAAGTGGTGAAAAAGAGCTTTCTGTGAAAGCTGAAAATTTAGTTTTAGAGTTGAAAAAATGGGATAAAATAATGGTTCAAAGGCTTTCCAAAGCATACGATGATGTTGAAAACTTTGAAAACGGCTTCACTGCTCACTATTTAACCTTGATAAATGCGGTAGATAGTGAGTTACCTAAAGTTACAAATGGAGCTAAAAATAAACTGATTGAATTAAATAAGAAATGGGATAAATATAAATATCAAGCAAACAATATAATAAAACCACAAATCATTCAATTTAATGTAGATTGCCAGAAAAATGGCATTGGAGCTATTTACATTAATTAAAGATTCATGGAAATTTTAATATCGGCTATATCTATTTTTTTTCTAAGATTAGCCGATCAAAGTCTTGGTACGATAAGAGCTTTACTTGTCGCTAAGAACAAATCATTTTATGCTGCTTTAATTGGATTAGTAGAGTCCGGAATTTGGGTAATAGCAGTATCAAAGGTGGTAAGAGATGTAGACGATCCTATTTTAATCATTGGATATGCACTAGGATTTGCTTCAGGAACTTTTCTTGGGTCCTATCTTGAAAACATCATTGGAGTAGGAAATATTGTCATTAGAGTTTTTTCATCACTAGATTCGCCAAGTATAGCAAATGCCTTGAGAGAAAAAGGATATCTTGTTACTGTCATAAACGGTGAAGGAAGAGACGGAGAAGTTAGAATTTGTTGGAGTATTATTCCAAGAAGAAAAAGAAAAGATGTAATTCGGACTATAAAAAAGGTTAATCCAGACGCATATGTAACCTCTGATTTAGCAAACCCTATTTCGCTTAAAAAATAATTTAAAGCATTATAGTTTTTTAAATCTTTTAAATTAATTATATTGGTCAATATATAATTTTATAATAATGAAAAAATTAATCACATTTACTTTTGTTTTACTTCTTTCTGTAAGCTTTTCATTTGCTCAAAAATCCAACAATGAAAAGTTTTATTCTAAAAATTGGAGAATAGTTAAATCCGACAATAGTTCATCGTTGTCAAGTTTAAAGTCAAATAGGAGAATGGTTAAATCTGACAATGGTTCTTCGTGGTCAAGTTTAAAGTCAAATAAAAAAACAACACCCGAAGTTAACTCATCTAAGTCAAGAGTGATAAATTCTCATAACAATCACTCTACTGCATCCAAAACAAGTAAATCTACTTATCCAAAATCCATAAATAATACTCTTACAAATAGAAGTCCAAAAAAATCTGGGACCTTGAAAAAAGAAAGAGTTACTTCTTTAAAGTATAACAAAAAATCGAGTGAAAAGAAGACGTTGTTCTCCAAAAGAAAAGAAAATAAATAGTTAATTCAGATTAATAAAAAAATAATCATTTATCAATGATTATTTAAAAGGTTAGTTTTACTTTTGCACAAAATTTCATATTTATCCCCAAATGAAGGCACTAGGAACTAAAAGTAGGATGAGGTATATTACTCACAATCCAACTGGAGAACTAATCAAATCAATAACAATCTTAATAAAGAATATTAGAAAGTAATTTAATTAAACAATATTTACGTAATGAGAATTGTTTCAATCCTTTTTTTTTGCTTTTTTATACTTTCTTGTTCAAAAGATAAAACTATAATAGAGTGTGAATACTCTGAAAAAATATGTTCAGCCATAGAAGAGCTTAATTTAAATAAAAAAAAGTGGTTGGATTCAAACACAACTTCTTATTCAATGAGCTTTAGTGTTAGCTGTTTTTGTGTGTTTTTTGATCCCTTTTTAGTTACAGTAAATGAAGGCGTAATTGAATCAGTGTCTGGTAATGAAGAATGGGGCTATGAAGGATGGCCTTTAACTGTAAATGATTTATTTAACGAAATTGAAAGACGAATTTATGAAGATCCTTTTTCATTTAAAGTTGAATACAATTCTATATACGGTTATCCAAAAGATTCATTTTTTGACATGGTCGAAATGATAGCAGACGAAGAAATTGGTTACTATATAACTGATTTTATTGCATTATAACTTTATAATGGTGGATAGAATTTATGTATTATTAAGTTTTTATTAATTTTAAAAAAACATACTATTAGAATTTGAATAATAGAGAAAACACACAAGGGCTCAGAGAAAACTTAACTCAATTTATCTTGTTGTTAGTTATTAATGCTTTTGTAGGAGGAATGGTTGGGATTGAAAGAACAATTATCCCTCAGTTTGCATCCGAAAACTTTAATATATCTTCAAAGTCTGCCATTCTATCTTTTATAATAGCATTTGGTATAACTAAGGCTATCACAAATTATGCTTTTGGCAAATTAGCGAACTTCTTAGGTAGAAAGAAATTATTAATTATTGGCTGGCTGTTTGCAATACCTGTTCCAATAATTTTAATAAATGCAGATTATTGGAGTTGGATAATTATTGCAAATATTTTATTGGGAATAAATCAGGGGCTTACATGGAGTAGTACAGTTAATATGAAAATAGATTTAGTTGGTGAAAAGGACCGGGGCTTTGCAATGGGATTAAACGAATTTTCAGGATATTTAGCTGTAGGAATTACAGCATATTTAAGTGGTTACATTGCTAATATATATGGGGTAACTCCTTACCCTTTTTACATTGGAATATTCATTGCTATATCAGGACTTTTAATGACAGTTTTATTTGTCAAAG
>CESE01277183.1_pt1 | contig 16722 bp, 21 predicted proteins | sample 350271 | NCBI WGS metagenome assembly CESE01 (sample SAMEA2621536, study PRJEB7988) | marine metagenome | isolation source: saline water (ENVO:00002010), including | reverse complement strand
AATGCCTCCTCATAACCGAACCATGGTTATGATTGGAGCTTGCATGCTCTGGGTTGGTTGGTTTGGCTTTAATGCTGGAAGTGCTGTTGCTGCAGATTCAAGTGCCAGTATGGCTATGTTAGTTACTCATATAAGTGCTGCTGTAGGAGCTTTAACCTGGATGGGCATTGAATGGGTTAAACAAGGTAAAGCAACTATGATTGGTATAGCTACGGGCATGGTAGCGGGTCTAGCAACTATCACGCCAGCTGCTGGTAGCGTAGGACCAGGAGGAGCAATGTTAATTGGTCTATTGGCTGGTTTTGTATGTTTTTATGCTACTCAAACTATTAAAGGTTATTTTCATATCGATGATTCATTGGATGTATTTCCAGTTCATGGAGTTGGAGGTGTTTTAGGAATAATAATGATAAGTTTTCTAGGCTCTCCAGATGGATTTTTAGGATCTGGTGCTGCAGGTATTGCTGAAGGTGGAGCTCTAGTTCAATTAAAAATTCAATTGCTTGGCATTATTGTAATAGCAGCATGGACAGCTATAGCTACTTATATCATTATTAAATCTATTAGTCTTTTTACTGATATTCGTGTATCTGACGATGTTGAGTCTGAAGGAGTGGATATCAATGAACACAACGAACAAGGGTATAGCTTTTAGGTTATAACTTGCTCTTTTCAATTACAGGGTTGGAGTATTGCTTTAAAAGTAATGCTTTGATTCCTGGCTCAAGACCTTGCGTTCTTTTTTCAAGATAAACTCTAGCAAATTTTATCTGCTGTTCAGAAAAATTGTGATCAGCCTTATAAGCAATACTCTCAATATCGCAAGCAGCAAAATTTGAAGGCTGTAATTTATATAATTGTAAAATAGATCTAGTAATTAATTTTGCAGACTCTTCATAGCTTTCCTTAGTAAACTTGATAGGTGACCCGATACTCAAGTTCACCATACCCTTCTGTCCTGAGATGCCGTTAGTAATGCTATTTAAATCTTCTTTATCTGTTTTTTGGTATTCTTCATGTATATCAAGAGCATAGAGTTCATTAGCTTTAAATATATCATTTGGATCAAACTCATATGACACTGCAATAGGTATAAAGCATAGTGAATTAAAGTAATCACAAATGCTGATAGATTTTCTATTAATTAAATGGATCATTTTGAGCAGAGCTGGGTCAGTCTCATCAATACCATCTTTTGCTCTACCTTGTTTTTGAGCGATCCAAATAGGCTCATTTTTATCTAAAATACTGTCCTCAATATACTCAGAAGCTAAATTAAGTCCCTGATATATCTCACGCTTGGATTTACCAGTTCTATCAATAATAAAACTTTTATTGAGTCTCATTAGATCTGAAGCCCAAGCTTCACTCATTAAGTTATTGCCTACTGCAATATTGGTTGTCATTAGATTGTTCTTATGGAGCATGAAATTTAATAAAGCTGGATCAACTGTGATATCTCGATGATTGGACATGTATAGGTAAGCTTTATTAGATTGAATATTATTAAAACCATCACAGGTAAAGCCCGAGGTTTTATTTTTGATCATATTATCAACTAAATTCTCAAAAATAGACTGATATTCATTAACAGTATGAATGTCTTTAATCTTGTTTTGCAGTATTTTTGATACAAGCAATTTGCTGAAAGGAAGTTTAGCTAGATACTTATACTTACTTACTGATATGAAAGCTTTTACAACATCTTTATTAGTTGATAATTGCTGAAGCACACTTTGCACTTCTGAGTCTGTGTAAGGTCTAATAGAATCAAATCTTTTCACGTGCAGTCAGTAGGATATAATTTAAATTATATTTTACAGTAATATTGACTTATGAAACATTATTTAGATTTTGAGGGGATGGCGGTGCTTGCTCATAGGGGTGGGGCTTTAGAGGCCAATGAAAATACTCTAGAATCTTTTCAGTACGCTCATGACATAGGATGCGAATATATTGAAACTGATGTTCAAGTTACCTCTGATGGAATTCCATATATATTTCATGATGAAGACTTATCAAGAATAGTTGGAGAAAAAAAATTATTTAATGAGTTATCAAGTTCAGAAATAGATAATCTTGTAATATTTTCTGATCATAAAATTCCAACACTGAAATCTGTACTAATAAGTCTTCCAAATACCTTATTCCAAATAGATGTAAAAACAGATGATGTTGCTATTCCTGCTTTAAAAGTAATAGAGGAATGTGGAGCTCTTAATCGAGTATGTATTGCAAGCTTTTCAAGCAAGAGGCTTGAAATGGTAAGAAATTTGTATCCAGATATATGTATATCTATGGGTCCTAAAGAGATAATTAAAACACTACTTGCAAGTTTTGGTCTTTACTCAAAATTAATTCATGGTCAATGCCTTCAAGTTCCTATCTATCAGTATGGGATTAAAATAGTGACACAAAGATTTATAAATTATGTTCAAAAAAAGGGTTTAAAAATTATTGTATGGACCATTAATGATCAAGAAACAATGGACAAACTTATAGCTATGGGTGTTGATGGAATTATTACTGACAAACCGCTAGAGCTTAAGCAGCTGCTAGCTAAGAAAAATATTTTGTCTTAAGTTTTACAAAAAACTTTTTAGCAAAATAATACATGGGAAGTATTATTGCTGATGTTATGACAATCTCTAAAGCAAAACTTAGATCTAACAGGCTACGAATAAAAGGAGCAACCACAAAACCAGCAAAAGCTCCTAAAATGCTATAAAAAATAAATGATTCTTTACTTAGTAATTTCATTTGGTTCCTTAACTTTTAGCATAACTAAGCCACCCGCAACAAATAAAAATATGACTGGAGTAAGTGCGATTGTGATATTTCCAAAAAAAGTAATGAAAATGGCTACAAGAGCAGGACCTATAAAAGCGCCAGCTTTTCCAAAAGTGTTAAAAAATCCAAAAAATTCACCAGCTTTCTCTTCAGGAACTAGTTTTCCGAACAAGCTTCTGGAGCAGGACTGAATTCCGCCTTGAACTGATCCAACGCCTATAGCTAGCATATAAAATTCCAACGCTGACGAGAGTGTTGTTGAGTAAACAACAATTGCTATATAAGCCAATATACAGATATTAATAACTGATCTATCTCCATATTTTTCTGATATGCGTGACCAAAGAAGAGTTGCTGGAAATGCTACAAACTGAACAAGGATAAGCCCAATAATTACGGAGCTAGTATCCAGACCAAGATTCAAAGCAAAAGTAGACGCTAACGCCATAACTGTATGGACGCCATCTATATATAAGAAGAAAGCCAGCAAAAATAGAAAAGCATTTTTATGTTGAGAAATATTTTTTAGAGTAATAAAGACTTTAGCTGAAGATTCTTTTATTAAAGATTTTTCATACAAGACAACACCTCTATCTTTAAAATGAATAACAAGGGGTATTAAAAATAAGCTCCACCAAATAGATACCATGATAAAAGACCAACGAATTGCCTCAGATGCATCAGCAAGCCCAAAAGACTCTGGGTACAAAGTCATAACTGCGTTAACTAAAAATAACATACCTCCGCCTAAATACCCAAAAGCAAACCCCAGACTTGAAATTCTTGTTAATTGAGACTGAGGTGCAATTTGAACTAGCATCTTGTCATATAAAATATTACCCGCAGAGAAACAATAATTAGCAATTCCAAAAAATATTAATGCTTGAAACCATGCCCCAAGATCTAAGGTGTATAAAAGTCCAACAAAAAAGATTGAAACTAAGGTGAAAGATGCAAATAATCTTTTGGTTGTTCTGGATAGATCAGTTATTGATCCAATAATTGGAGCAGTAAATAATAAAGCCAAATTGCTTATGGTAAGTGTCCAGCTGTAATAGGATGCTGCTGTAAGACTATCAACCCCTGATGACCAAAACTCTTTGTAAAAAATAGGAAAGAATGCTGCAACAATAGTTGTTGCAAAAGCTGAATTACCTGCATCGTAGGCAATCCAAGCTTTGGATTCTGTATTTAATTTAAATTTTGTCATAAAGATATGAGCCTAATAGCAAATATATTCCTGCAATCATAACCTGAAAAGACTAGTGAAATAAGTCTATTATTTGGGAAGGTTATATATATAAAATAAATAGATAAAACTTGTATATAAGTGTATTTTTTTTTATATTTAAAACAAGGGGGATTATTATGAATACTGATTCAGAAACTATAAGGCATGCTTCGTTCTTTGTTTTAGGCATTGGCGCTCTGGTATTTGCGCTTGGAGTCGGATCTATGTTTTACGTAGGTTAGGTAATTAACCAGGTGGCCATAAAAATGGTCGACCTGATAAAAGATGGACATGAACATGAAATACACTTTGCCCAGCTTTTGCACCATTGTTAACAACTAACCTAAAAGCATCTTCTACACCAATCTTTCTAGCTACCTCGCCAGCAACCCAAATTAAATGACCCATCAGCTCTTTATCCTCTTCCACAACGTCAGATATCTTAACAATAGGTTTCTTGGGAATAATAAGAAGATGAGTCGGAGCCTGAGGATTAATATCCTCAAACACTAAAGACAGATCATCTTCGTAAATAATTTTAGCTGGAATTTCTTTATCTATAATCTTTTGAAATAAAGTCATTAATAAAAACCTTTATATAAAGAACCTAATAACCAGCCTAAAAACTATATAAAAAATAGCTGAGGTCATTGCTAAGGCAAGTAAAACTACAAATAAGTCTCTTATTGTTTGAATAAATCTGCCGGATCTCTTAGCTTTTATTAATTGCTGAAATAAAAATATAACAGCGATAACGCTTAAAAATAAAATTAATATATTAATCATAATGTTTTAACCAAAAATTGATCCAATCCCTATTACTAAAAATCCCAAGGCGATTCCCCACAAAAGACACGCTATGACATCTGCTATATAAAATCTTACAGCTTTTACATCAGAAATTCCAAGTAAAAAAGGAGTAAGTGCTCTAATAGCAGGGACAAATCTTCCAAAAAGTACTGTGTATGGGCCAAATTTATCTAAAAACTTTTGAGCTCTTTTAATTGTCTTTGCTCTTTTTGTAAGAACTTTAGTACTTAATATTTGTGGGCCTATTGTTTTGCCTAAAAAGAAACTCGAGATATCACCGATATGCGCTCCCAATATTGCAATTGGAACAATGCCAAAAATACTCAGAGCTTCCATGTTGTATAAAAAGATACAAATCGAAAATAGAATTGCAGAAGATATAAAAATTCCAGTTATTAAAAAAGATTCTGCGAATGCAAAAAACATAATAATCATCCAAGAATACTCGATGTTATTTATTAAAAATTCTTGTATTGATTCTAGGTTCATAAGTGGAGTCGAATTATATCAGTTGAATATTATTCATAGATAAAATATTGTATCTATAAAGAAGGTGTAACAATGATAGAAAATTTTCCAATTCACATTAAAGACTCTGATATAGAGTTACTTCATCAAAAAATTAAACTTACGCGCTGGCCTGATGAAGTTAATGATTCAAAATGGTCGCATGGAACTAGTTTAAAATTTATGCAAGACATAGCCGAGTATTGGGTAAATGGTTTTGATTGGCGACACCATGAAGGTTTGTTAAATAAGATCGGTAGCTATAAATTTAAAACGAGCTCAGGGCTAAAAATACATTTCTTGCATTCTCCATCTAGTAATCCTGATGCTATTCCTTTGCTTATGACACACGGCTGGCCGGGAAGTATTCAGGAATTCTTAAAAATTATTCCTATTTTAAAAGATAATCCTGAAGTGGATTTTCATATTGTATGCCCTTCCCTTGTTGGTTTTGGATTCTCAGATAAAGCATCAGAACCAGGAATGAGCTCTAAAGAAATTGCTAAACTTGAACATGAACTCATGCTCGAATTAGGCTATGAGCAATATGTTGTGCAGGGGGGAGATTGGGGGGCAACAGTCAGTAAATGGATAGCTGAATTATTTCCAGAGGCCTGTCTGGGGATTCATCTTAATTTAATAATTGCATGGCCTCCTGAAGATGGTGATCCTCTGGAAGGATTAAATGAAAGTGAGATAAAAGGTTTAGAAAACCAACAAAAATATCAATCAAGTGGTTATGGCTACTATGCAATTCAGAGCACGAAGCCACAAACGCTTGGATTTGGGCTTAATGACTCTCCAATTGGTTTGGCGGCATGGATAATTGAAAAGTTTCATGCCTGGACTGATGATGAGAATGATAAATTAATATTAGATTTAGATGAAGTTCTAGCTATTGTTTCACTGTATTGGTTTACTGAGTCTATTACCTCATCATTTAGAATATATAAGGCAAATGGTCAGTTTGGTTTTTCTTTTAATTCAATCAAAGCGCCCTTTGCAGGCGCCCTATTTAGTAATGAAATTATTAAACCGCCACGAGCATGGGCTGAAAAAATTTATAATGTTGTTCAATGGAATGAATTTGATGGTGGGCATTTTGCTGCAAACGAAAATCCAGAAATCTTAGCTAGAGATGTAATAAATTTTGTAAAGAAATTGAAACTTTAATTTTTAAAGTTTAGTCTTTTTGAGCTATGCAGCTTAATAGATAAGAATATGCAGCTCTGTGAGCTTCTGATTTTCCTATCTGGTTTAGTGCCCCATTCTCTTTAATATTTAATGAAAAGATGGAAATCATTATTTGAACCATGACAAGAAATACACCTTCTTTATTAAACATTGAAGGCAGCTTAATATTCTTTTCAATAAAAGATATAACCTCAGAAGATAGCAAATGGAGTGTTTCGGACTTAGCAGGAGGTACAACTGTATTTCGCAATATAAGCTTTTGCGCTCCGATATTTATAGAAAAGAAATTAAATATTCTTATTACTGACTCCTCAAGTGCTTTAGAGAGATCATCATAATTTTGATTATTATTAGATTCACGAAATTCAGCAGAGCATTCCTCAAAGTATCTTTCAACAAGTAAGAGCTTAACGTCATCAGGATTTGCAAAAAATTTATAAGTAGAAGTTCTTTTTAAGTCAGAATGGATTGCTAAATTTGAAATTGTTATATCTTCTGTCTCTTGAATTAAAAGTATTTGATGAGCAGCTTCAATTATCTTAGCTACTCTTAATTTACTTCTTTCCTGTTTAGCATTAACACCCATTATCTAATTATGGACAAATGTTTAGAAAAGTAAATTAAGAAATGTTAATAAAGTGATTAAAATTTATATTCAAAACCAATTGAGGCAAACGTAATGTCATCTGAATTAGTGTCTTTGGTTAGTTTTGAATAATGAAGAAAAGTCTTAGTGGTATTATTTATTTTATGGGAATAGCCTATAGAGGTCTGATTACCTGAAAGAATCTTCATATTCGATTTAGCATTTTGTACATATAAACTATCTTTATTTAAAAAATTTCTTTTTATACTTATTACATGACCTGAGTATGATTTATCAACTAAGAGTTGTTTAGAGGATTGATAAAGAAAGCCTATATCAATATTTTGAAAAGGAATCATGATGGCAAACCTTTCACTTTTATACCCTTTTGCATTTTTGTCTATTGCAAATGAAGCTTTAATTTTGTTTATTGAGTAATCCGCTGAAATGGATTCATAAGATCCTGCTGATTGGCTAATTGAGTTAAGCGAAATCTTAAGTCCCTTTATGATATAGGGGCTGGTATATCCAATCATGCTATTCATTCTGTTTTCACCAAGAAGAATATATTTAATATCTGCCCTGGTATCATTAAATTGATCAATTTGTAACTGTGTATTTTTAAAAGCCGTATCATGAGTGCCAGTAAATACTTTTCCAAAATTTCCACTTATAGCAATATAAGTATTTCTTTCTTTAAAAACTTTATCTTCATCTGCCTTGATATCAGTTGGGTCTATCTCTGCTTCAACTTGAAAAGAAATCTTTATAGATTCCGACATTAAAAAGGAACTTTTTATACCAATTCTAGATGCATTATTCTTAAAATCAGTTTCTTGTGATGTCTTGCTGTCAGTATTTTCTATATTTAGATTAAGTTTTCCATAAAATTCTATTTCTGACGATGCAAAGGAGCTCATCATGAAGAGATTTATTAAAAATAGTTTTTTAAGTTTATGAGAGTATGTCGAGACAAAATTAATATTTAAAACCTTGATAACTCTTAAAAGCTTTTGCATTTATACACCAAATATAATTCTCAAAATAACATAGAAAATTATAGTAAGTGATGCTCCTACAGGAATTGTAATTAACCAGGAAAGGATAATTTTAACAATAGAACTAAGATCTATATGGGCAACACCTTTTGCTAACCCAACACCAATAACTGCTCCAACTAATGTGTGTGTTGTAGATATTGGAAATCCTAAATAAGTCGCAGCGACTACTGTTGATGCTGCAGCAATGTTTGCTGAGAATGCAAGACTGGGTGTTAGTTCTGTAATTTTACTTCCTATTGTTTTAATAACCCTAGCGCCAAGCATAGAAAGACCAAATACAATACCAACTCCTCCAAGTAGTAATGTCCATGAATTAACTGCAGCATTGGAACCAATTGAGCCTTCACTTACTACACTAATAATTGCTGACATCGGACCTATTGCATTAGCCACATCATTAGACCCATGTGCAAATGCCATAGAGCAAGCAGTAACAATCATTAAAATTGCAAATGCAGATTCAACACCATGCTCTTTAATCTTTTTTGCATTCAAGTTTAAAAAAATGGCTGTGATAATGGCTACTATTAATCCGAAGACTAGGGTGACTACTAGAACTTCTCCATCAGACAAAGGAAGTCCGACGTGTTTTAAGCCTTTTCTTGCAGTTACTAATGCAATGACGACTGCAACAAAAAAACTATAAATTGGAATAAGTGATATAGCCGCTTGTCCTGGATTAGTTCTATCCAAGATAAGTTTTTTTGCACTTAAGAATATCAAGAAGGACATTGCGCCAGAAATTAATGGAGACACTACCCAGCTAGAAGCAATATTTCCAACTTTAGACCACGAAACAGCCTCAAATCCTAATGAGATAATAACAAAACCCACTATAGCCCCAACAATCGAATGCGTTGTAGAAACAGGCCACCCTTTTTGGCTAGCAACAAATAACCATGTGCCTGCTGCAAGAAGAGATGAAAGCATACCAATTATAAAAATATCAGTATTATCAGCATATAGACTAGGATCAACAATCCCTTTTCTTATGGTCGCAGTGACCTCTCCTCCGGCTAAATAAGCGCCAAGAAATTCAAAAATAGCTGCAATAAAAATTGCCTGTCTAAAAGTTATAGCCTTGCTGCCAACCGATGGTCCCATTGCATTAGCTACATCATTAGCTCCAATTCCGAAGGCCATAAAGAAGCCAGCAAAAGCTGCTATAATCAATATGTAAGTCGGGTCAAGAAATAATGTTTCCATAATAAATGTTCATATATAGTTTATATAAGTATATTTGAACTTTCTCATGTGACATTTTAGTGAAGAAACATGTACTTTTTGGTGAATTAGTTTCTTCTAAAATTAAACTTTGTTATAAATATGCCATGTCATTAATATCTTTAGATCAAACTATTTATAAAAAGCTTAATCCGAATGCTTATTTGCTCGAAAAAAGAAGACTTCAGATTGAACTTCTTAAACTACAAGAAGATGTAATTAAAAATAATAGGAAGATATGTATTGCCTTTGAAGGAAGAGATACAGCTGGAAAAAGTTCAGCAATTAATTTTTTTTCTGAGCATCTTATTCCTAAAAATTTTCGCTATGTGCATCTCGGTATACCGTCTAAATGGGAGTCATCGCATTGGTTTCAAAGATGGCAAAAAGTCTTACCAAAAAAAGGAGAAATAGCCTTTTTAGATAGGTCTTGGTACACAAGAGCTATTACTGAACCTGTAATGAATTATTGTAATGAAAAACAGTACAGATCTTTTATGAATAGAGTTAATAAATGGGAAGACGATCTTGCTGAATCTGGAACAGAGATTACTAAATTTTATTTTTCATTGTCACAAGATCAGCAAAAAAAAAGAATAAATGCAAGAAGGAATTCTCAATTAAAATATTGGAAATTATCAGAAAATGATGAACGGATTGTTACAAAATGGGATGCCTTCACCTTATATAAAGAGCAAATGTTTAATAAAACATCAACAGATAGTTCGCCGTGGATAGTAATTAATTCAAACAATAAAATGATTGCAAGGCTGACAGCATTAAGATTTTTACTTAATAAAACTGATTATGATAAAAAGAAACTCTTAAAACCAGTCTCTTGGTCAAAAGATATAGCAAACTATTCAGCTAGTCTTGATGGCGTAATATTTAATAATTTAAATTATCAGCAGTATGTGTCGATAACTAAATATTCAGATGATGCTTAATTAATATGAAAATTGCAGCTATTGATATAGGTACAAATGCTATCAAATCTAAAATATTTACAACCACCCCAACCTCTATAGAGTTCATAGAGAGCAAACGAACTCCCATGAGGCTTGGAACCGATGTATTTAAAGAAGGATGCTTATCAGATAATAAATTAAATGCTCTTACTAATGTATTAGAAAAGTATAAAAAATATTTTGAAGATAACAAGATAGAGATGTATGAAATCGTCGCAACTTCTGCATTTAGAGATACCTCTAACTCTGAGGATGCAAGGCGAATAGTTGAAAATAGTATCGAGCATCCAATAACAATAATTTCTGGATTAGAGGAAGCTAAATTAATTAGATTTCATCCAAAAGCTCAATCTTCATCAAAAAAGGTATATGTAGACATTGGTGGAGGCTCAACAGAATTTTATATTCATACTAAAGAGAAGGACTATATTCAATCTTTTCAGCTTGGTGCTGTAAGAAATTATTTAGGTATGGAAAATAAAGATGAGTGGCAGAGAATGTTTGATTGGTTAGCTCAGCATGAAGATAGAATGATGCTTGTAGGAATTGGAGGGAATATTAGATCTTTTTTTAATATTTATAAAATGCAATCTATGACCGTTGAAGATTTTAATATAAAAGCAAGTGAGCTATCTCAGCTTGATAAGTTAGAAAAAAAATCTAAATACAATCTTAATGATGACAGGGTTGATGTTATTGATTCAGCTATTGATATATATTCCCAGATAATTAGTAAACTCTCCATATCTAAGATTAAATCAACTAGATGGGGAGTATCTGACTCAACAGCAGTGAAGCTCTTTCACGAGCTATATTCAGAGAAGATTCAAATTAAAAATAACTAATCATATTTGTAAATAATATATTTAAATTAATTAGTATTAAAAATAACTGTGAATCGCTTTATTTCATTAAGTCTTGATACTTCTATCGAAATTGGCGTTATGCCAATAACCTTGACTGAATCTTCAATAAATAAGAGAGACTTTTCTAGATCATTTAAAATATAAACCATCTTAAGTTCTGATTTATTCTTGGTTAAAACGTAATTAATTAGCTCATAATCTTTAGCCATAATATCTAACGTTGCATAGGCAGTTTCTGCGTTTAACAAGAAGCTTTGTTGGGCAAGATTAAGTGATAAGACTTCAGCCTGACTATAAACATAATCATAATCTGATTTAGCAGAGTTTAATCTCTGAGATGACTCTTGGAGATTGCTATAAAGATTAGTTCCAGACGATAAAATGATTCCTAAAATAACAATAGATGCCAAAATAACTAATAAGCTCTTTTCTCTACTTTGAAGGTTATTGAATATCTCTTTCATGATTAATTTGTTATCCCTATAAGGATAGAGCCAGACACTTTTCCATCATTAGTCTCTAAATCTTCTTTTATCAAGATAAGATTTGCTTGAGGCATAAGATTGATTAAAAACTTGTATTGATTACTTCCCAAGCCTGAAAGAGTTAATTGAGCCTCAGATTTATTAATATCCATATAAAGCCTAGTGATCTCAGGTATATCAAGTCTTTTTATGCTATCCAGACCAGAAATACTTAAATTTGAAGCCTGGTCTAGATCATACGAATTCAAAATTTCATCTATTTGCCTTCGAGGATTAACGACTCTCTTGATATTGGGATTAATCTTTTTAAAGAGGCTTACTGTTTCATTTTTATACTCATCAGTATAAGAATTATTTAAAAACGTGCTAGAAATTGGATAAATAATAATGAGGCTGATAGCTGCAATTGCAAGAGCAAGGTCCAGTTTATTTATCTGATATCTTTTTATCCAATAATCTAAATGAAAGCCGCTAAGATAAAGGTTGGGTAGGAATAAATGTTTACTTATAAGATTAAGATGGAGTGATTCGATGCTTATATTCTCTATCTCACTATTTTTAAAATTATCAGCAAGAATATTGTTATTTAAATATATCTTAGGTGAAAAGTCCGCCCTTTCCTTTTTCACTAACTTTAAATAATCTTCTAAATGTGTAGCGTTTTGGGAAAAGCCCTCTCCAGAAGAAAATGAGAAAATAAATCTATCTGCAATTTGAAAAATTGAAGATTCATTTTTTAAGAAAGAAAGCATATGCTCAGGATAAATATAAATTTTTGAACCTGTGGCTCTTAATTTTTTAGTTATGGATGCTAAGTAACTCTTATCAACTAATATAGCTAAGTTGAGTTTGGAATTTCTATGTATAAATATCTCATTTTCAGATATATCACTGACTATAAAATCATCCATTTCAGATAGCAGCCTTGCTCGTGTAGCCTCATCATTATCCTTTTGAGATGCATCCAAGGCAACTGATGCAATTTTTGAAGAAGGTATGAAATAAAAAGTTTCTGAGTCTGAGTTAATATGATCAGAAATATCATCTATATTAAGTTGTTTTTTTGATTGAAAAATATTATCAACATAATGAAAAAGCTCAATTTCATCATGGCTATTGGTTAAATTATGTAATAAATATCTATGCATATCTTTTGGCTAAAGCCCATTGTATGTTCTAGAAACAATATATCCATTTCTATTATTTTCTAAATATAAAATACTTTCTGAGCTGATCTTCATATCTTCGCTTATTATCTCAGATTTAATGGAAAATAGATTTGATGTGAAGAAAATAGTAGCATCACTATTAGTAAAATCAACTCCCGGAAATTCAAGCATAAGCTGAGATATATCAACAAAGCCTTCTTGTGGGATACTAGCAATAATTGCCTCAGCATCTTTAACTGTTGCATTTGGTAACAAGGAGGATAGAAGCTCAGAATCCTCGATATTCAAGGTATTTATATTCACTTTAGAATTTCCTGATAAAGGGATTGAGCATAAATAGTTACTAACATCATCCCAATTAAAATTTCTGAAAGCCGGTAAATTTTTAAGTTCAGATAAGTCATAGAAAAGTCTTTTGCTGGTGTATTGTTGAGGAGTATGAAGTGGACCTGTATAAAAATAATCTTCTAAACCTCCTTGTCGAGGTTGATTATCAATATCAATCCAATCAATCATCTGATCTATCAATGAATCTATGTCTCTTTCATCAAACTCTTTGAACATTAAATATTTTTTGAGAGCAGCCATTCCTTTTGGATTTTGTACATAGTTTTTATTAGATAAAGAGACAACTGAGTTTATATTCAAACAATTTGAAGCATCTGAAATTTGAGCATATAGCTGACCATTAGGTAATTCAAAATAAAAGGCATCTTTAAATAGAGGATCGTCTTTCGTTAGAGCCTGAGATCCAAACCTATTTTTTTCTTCAATTCTTTGTATGGAAATAGATTCAATATTTTTAAATAATTCGAAACTATTTGCTTGAAGATCCTGATATATAGATCTTTTAAAAGCTAAAAGAAAATTATTACCAATTGACATAGCTATTGCAGATAGCACGAGAACTATTAGTAAAACAGTGATAAGGATAACGCCTCTTTCCTTATTTTTTATATACATAATCTATATTAGGATTAATAAACCAGTCATATTGCAAATTATTTTTAATAAAAGTTATCTTTACTAATTCTGGTATTTTTCTTTTAGTGATAATGTCAATTGGCCATAATGCGTACCACTTTGAATTAATCATATAACTAAATTCAATATTCGTAACTTCATCTAAAAGAACTGTCTCAAAATATTCTTCATATGAATATGGATTATCTGCAAAATATTGTCTTCTTATAAAGGCATTATCTTGATATAGATATTCAATTCTTCTAACCCTTGATGTTGAAAAGGATGAGTTCACTAGAGTTGTAAATACAATGGAATTAGAAGAAGCATCAGCAATAAAATTACCCTTTAAATTATTACCAAAATAATCTCTTATTGGAACATTTAGAATTTGGCGCATATCTCTTCTTACAATACTTGAAGCTATATTAAGCTCTTTAACATTTTGTAATTTGCTTGCTCCTTGCTCTCTGGCCTCAAGTGATGACTGTAAAAAATTTGTTGACACAATAGCAATGATGCTAAGTATTACTATTGATACAAGTACTTCAATAAGGGTAAAGCCTTTTCTATTATTTTTTAACAAGATAACCTCTGGCTTCATAGATATAATTTGAAGCTTCTGATTTTTTAATTAGTATTGAATACTCATAAACATTTATTGCTGGGCCCTTTGAAATTTCCTCTCTCCATTCCCACTCAAACCCAGCCATATCAATACTTCCCTCTCTTGTTCCAGTACCCTGAGGTATATCAATAGTATTCATTAAAGCTACTCGATTATTTCCAACTTCTCTTGCTATATGTCTATCCTCTAATTCAAATGTAGAAATTGTTGAGGTGGAAATTACTTGATAGATAGCTATAACAGATGTACTTAAAATCAATAGTGCAATTGCAACCTCTAAAAGGCTGAAGCCTTTATTTAAGTTTTGTTTCATTGTTAATCTTGCCATTTTGGGAGATGATAATTTTTTGAACATATTCATCTCTATAAATAAATAGCTCAGCACCTGAATTTTCACCTGATGGATAAAAAATAATAACTGGGTAATCTGTTATATCAGAGTCTAATTCGACTTCCTCACCATCGCTACCTTTTATAATTTTTTGATATTCAGAGATGCTATTCCAGTAAGAATCTAATGATTCTGAATTGAATTCAGAGTTTTTTTTACCAGATGAATCTAGTATGAATATTTTTTGAGAGGATTTTCCAGGAAACCATCCCAGGATCTTACTAGAAAGAATACTCTCCTCAGAGATCAGTTGAAAATTTTTTTCAACTGACATGCCGCCTTTTATAATTCTATCTATGGATGATGTATTTATAAGAATAGCTGATGATGCAATACCAATTATTAAAAGTACTACAAGTAATTCTAATAAGGTAAAACCTTTATTCTTACTATTGTAGCCAGTTGCCAATATCTGAGTTTTCACCAGTTCCGCCTTCGATACCATCAGCGCCAAGAGTATAGAGGTCATAGTCTTTAGATTTCTGAGGTGGATTTTCATATATGTACTCTCTTCCCCATGGATCTGTAGGTATAGAATTTATATAGCCATCTTCAGGGTACATAAATGGTCTTTTTAGCTCTGAATGAGGCATGACTAGTGCATCTAAGCCTTGCGATGTACTTGGATAAGTCATCTCATTGAACTTATATAACTCCAAAGCTTTACCTGTTTGAGCAACATCAGCTCTAATTTTCTCTAAATTTGCTCTTTGAAGAAAAGGCGATACATTTACTGCAACAATTGTTGTGAGCATTCCTAATATAACTAGGACTACCATTAGCTCTATTAACGTAAAACCTTTTTGTTTATTTTTCATAACTATCATCCAAGAGTAAGAGTATTCATTTGCATTATTGGTATTAGTATAGCGAGAACTATCAATAGAATAAATCCACCCATAAAAATTGTTATTACTGGCTCAAGGAGAGATAGTAAAACAGACCTTTTAGATTCTATTTCAGATTTCATGAAATCTGAAACTTTTTTAAACATTTTAACTAAATTACCAGACCTGTAGCCACTTGATATAAGTTGAATAAAAATATCAGGGAAGATTTTAGTTTTGCTTAATGCTTGAACAAAGTCTTTACCTTCAACAACCTGTCTTCTTGCTTTATCGATAGAGCTCTTAAGAAATTTATTATTAAAAACTTTTGCAGATTCTTCCATTGCTAAATCTAGATTCATGCCTGATTGGGTGAGTAGATACATAGTGCTAGAAAATCTTTCAATTTCACTATGTAAAATAAATTTACCTACTAACGGAAAAGATAAAAACTTTCTATGAGCTTTAATATGATTATCAGAATTTGAAATATAGCTTTTATAAAGAAAAGTTAATCCTGTAATGAGTAAAAATAGCCCAATTAAAATAAAAACAATGTTATTTGAAAGTGATAAGAGTACTGATGTGAGTAAAGGTAGCTCAGCTCCAGCTTTTATAAACTGCCCTACTACCTGAGGCATAACAAATGCCAGTAATGCAATAATAACTAAAACACAAAAACAAACCAAGATAACTGGATAAGCTAAAGCAGAAAATATCTTTTGTTTTATTAAAGCACTTTCTTCTAAATAGTCTGCAAGATTATCAAAAATAATGTCTAGATTTCCAGAGCTATCTCCAGCAGTAACCAGGGAGATATAGGTATTTGAAAATACCTGTGGATATTTTCTCATTGCCTGGCCAAGGCGCTTACCTTGAATTATTTCATCTCTAAGAGAGTAGAGAATATCTACTATTACTTCATCATTATATTGATCTGCGGTAATTTTTAAAGCCTCATCTAGGGCTGAATCAGCATCTAGTAAAGTTGCAATTTGTCTAGTAATTAAAACTAAGTCTTT
>CESE01027107.1_pt1 | contig 16812 bp, 12 predicted proteins | sample 350271 | NCBI WGS metagenome assembly CESE01 (sample SAMEA2621536, study PRJEB7988) | marine metagenome | isolation source: saline water (ENVO:00002010), including | reverse complement strand
AATAGCCCGTAAAACCAATCGGTCTTTTTTATTTTTAACAGGAATCGTTTCGCCTTAAATAATACACCTAAATAACTGATATACAATGTATAGCGGACATGTGCGATTCACTTAAAACATCACGCCTCCTACAGACCGATTGGTTTTATTGATAATGCAATGCAGATTGCAAAATCGAATACAAACAATATTTAAGTTTGACAGCTAATACAAAAAAGTAAGAAAATGAGAATATTAGCAATTACAGCGGCACTATTAATTGGCCTAGGAATGAATGGTTTGAATGCGCAAGGGAAAAAAGCAAAGCCAAGCCCATTAAAAACTACTGAAGCGATGGTTGGAAAGTCAAAAGTGACCATCAAATACAGCAGTCCTTCAGTAAAAGGAAGGACCATTTTTGGTGATTTAGTACCTTTTGATAAGGTTTGGAGAACAGGTGCAAACGAGGCAACTACTATTGAAACTTCAGGTGAAATAATGATTGGCGGAAAGAAATTGAAAGCAGGTAAATACAGTGTTTTTACTATTCCTACAAAAGACAAGTGGACAGTTATTGTAAATTCTGTTTCAGACCAGTGGGGATCCTATAAGCATGACGTTGCTAAGGATGTTTTTAGAGTTATGACGAGTAAAGTTGAAACGGTAGAAGCTATGGAGCAATTTACAATTACGGTTGAAAATGGAATGTTATCATTTGTTTGGGCCAAGTCTAAAGCATCAGTTTCGATTAAATAAAAGCAGATCCCCACCTTCGCTGGAATGACGATATGGGCTAGTGAATTCTAAATTTAGAAGATGAGCAGCGTAAATAAAACTAACGTCATTCCCACGAAGGTGGGAATCTATTAATATCAAAAGAGTATGGTTTTAAAATTCAGAATCAACGGTTTGCTTGGGTTAGCAGCCCTTTTTTTGTTCGTTGGTTTGATCGGTTGCCAGGAGCAGGCTGTTACTATTGAAGACGAGGACAGCGCAGCTATTACGATTGATTCAGCTGAATGGGTTATTGGTAACAGCATCGAGTATCACGGGGGTAATTTTAAAGATAAATTGGTTGAATTCGATTTTCGAGACAAGCAATACAAAGCAAACTTTCTTATTAAGGACAACTACATGACTCGAACTTCGTTTTTAGGTGATTCAGTAATTGTAGACAGTACAACAGGTGAAAATGCGCTACGAAGGATTAACGACACGGATGTTGAGTTATCAGAAAAGAAAAGCAAGGGAATTTCGAACAGTATAAATTCAGTATTCTACTTTGCTTTATTGCCTAGTAAGCTTATCGACCCTGCAGTAATAACTGATTATAAAGGTTTAGTGCACATTAAAAAGGGAAGCTTTCATCAAGTTGCAGTTCAGTTCAAAAAAGAAGGGGGAGGCGAAGACTTTCAAGACAAGTTCTTCTATTGGTTCAATGCTGAAACATTTCAGCTTTCATATTTAGCCTATTCTTACGAAACCAGTGGCGGCGGAATTCGTTTTCGATCCGTTGAAAAGCAGCACAGGTTGGATAATGGTTTTGTGTTTCAAGATTATGTCAATTACAAAACGGATAGTTTAGCGACAAACCTTCAAGACTTATTGCCATTGCTTTTGGATAGAGGGTTGGTTGAGTTGAGTAGAATTCGATTGGAGCATTTGACAGTTCGCTAATTTCAATTGATTAAACAACAGGTCTATCACAAAAAAAAACGCCCTCAATGGGCGTTTTTTAATTTCTAGAGTTCCGATAACTATCGGAACCTTTTTACTCAGAATCTACTTAGCCGTATCATCAGATTCATTCTTTTTTTTAGCTTCCTTTTTAGGCTTTGCAACAACAGTAACAGCAGTATCAGCCTTAGGTTTCTTACCTTTTTTAACATTAACTACTACATTATCCGCTTTCTTATCAAAATCGACCAATAAGGTATCACCTTCACTCATAGTTGCGTTGATGATTTCTTCAGCCATAGGATCTTCCAGGTACTTCTGAATCGCTCTTTTAAGGGGCCTAGCTCCGTATTGTGCGTCATAACCTTTCTCTGCAATGAAATCCTTGGCAGGAACAGTTAACTCAATTTTAAAGCCTATTTTCTCTATTCTAGCATATAAGTGCTTGAGCTCAATATCAATGATTTGGTGAATATCCTCTTTTGAAAGACTATTGAATAAGATTACATCGTCAATTCTGTTCAAGAATTCGGGTGAAAAAGCTTTCTTAAGTGCGTTTTGAATAACCCCTTTATTATGGTCATTCGTATTGTCCCTTTTAGTAGCAGTTGTGAATCCGACACCTTGACCAAAGTCTTTTAACTGACGTGTTCCAATGTTAGAAGTCATTATTATAATGGTATTTCTAAAATCAATTCGTCTTCCTAAAGAATCGGTTACAATACCGTCATCCAAAATTTGCAACAATAAATTGAATACATCAGGATGCGCTTTTTCAATTTCATCAAGTAATACAACAGAATAGGGACGTCTTCTTACTTTTTCGGTAAGCTGACCACCTTCTTCGTATCCAACGTATCCTGGAGGCGCTCCAACTAATCTTGAAATCGCAAACTTCTCCATATATTCACTCATGTCTATTCGAATCAGATTCTCATCTTTCTCAAATAAGAATTTCGCTAATTCTTTTGCCAATTGAGTTTTACCAACACCTGTAGGTCCTAAGAAAATGAAAGAACCAATTGGTTTAGCAGGATCTTTAAGTCCAGCACGATTTCGTTGAATTGCTCGGGTAACTTTTTTAATGGCTTCATTTTGACCAATTACAGAACCTTCCAATTGCTCGCTCATTCCAGAAAGCTTAGTGCTTTCTTTTTGAGCAATCCGCTGCACAGGCACCCCCGTCATCATGGCAACTACTTCAGCTACATTATCTTCGGATACTTTTTCTCTTAAATTCTTAGAATCTTCTTCCCATTTATTTTTTGCAGACTCCAATTCTTCTTGAAGTTTTCTTTCTACATCTCTTAATTGAGCTGCCTCTTCATATTTCTGGGAGCGAACAACTTGATTCTTATCATCTTTAGCTTGCTCAACTTTCTTCTCAAGTTCAATTATGTTCTTTGGTACATTTATGTTTTTAATGTGCACTCTAGATCCAGATTCATCTAGAGCATCAATTGCTTTATCGGGTAAAAAACGATCAGAAATATAACGTTCAGTAAGGTTCACACATGCTAATATTGCAGCGTCAGTGTATGTCACTGAATGATGATCTTCATACTTTCCTTTAATATTATTCAGAATTTCAACCGTTTCTTCAATAGAAGTTGGCTCAACGATAACTTTTTGAAATCTACGTTCTAAAGCTCCATCTTTTTCAATGTTGGTTCTATACTCGTCAAGAGTTGTAGCGCCGATGCATTGAATTTCACCACGCGCTAGCGCAGGTTTAAACATGTTACTCGCGTCCAAACTTCCACTTGCGCCGCCAGCGCCTACTATGGTATGTATTTCATCAATAAATAAGATTACGTCTCTCGACTTCTCCAATTCATTCATTACAGCCTTCATACGCTCTTCAAATTGTCCCCGGTACTTTGTTCCAGCAACTAATGAAGCTAAATCAAGCGTTACAACACGTTTGTTGAATAGTACTCGAGAAACTTTTCGCTGAACAATTCTAAGCGCTAGACCTTCCGCAATTGCTGATTTACCAACTCCTGGTTCTCCAATTAACATTGGATTGTTTTTCTTTCTTCGACTTAAAATCTGAGAAACACGCTCAATTTCCTTTTCTCTACCAACGATGGGGTCTAACTTATCATCTTCAGCCATGCTCGTCAAATCGCGTCCGAAATTGTCTAAAACAGGCGTTTTTGATTTTGAGTTGCCTTTAGCAGAACCAGTTGTTCCAGCGCTTCCTTTAAAGCGTTCAGGCTCATCGTCATCTCCGTCTGCAGTTCCACCTGGGAAATCTGCTTTTGGTGAACGACTTTTTTCAGAAAGAATCATTTCCAATTCTTCATGAGCTACGCTGTAGTCAACATGATATTCGCCCAAAGTTTGTGTAGCTAGATTATTTTCATCCTTTAGAATGCTCAAAAGCAAATGTTCGGTTCCAATAATTGAGCTTTTAAACGTTTTTGCAACCAAATAAGTAATTTTTAAAGTCTTTTCCGCCTGCTTTACCAGAGGAATATTACCTGAGTTTGCGCCTGATGCTTTCCTATTTGAAGGGGTAATGCTGTTTTCAATAGCTTTACGTAAAGTAACTAAATCAACATTTAAGTTGTTCAGTATTTTAACTGCAACACCCTCTCCTTCTCTTATTAATCCGAGTAAAAAATGTTCAGTTCCTATATAATCGTTGCCTAATCGCAAGGCTTCTTCTCGACTAAAGGTGATAACATCTTTTACTCTTGGTGAAAAATTTGAATCCATATTCTTGTTCTTTCTTAGTTTGGAATGTCCCTTCAGAAAAAGTTCCATTGGCCGAAAAGTAGTCATAATTTCAGCATCTCAAAGGTAGTTTTAGAGACATTGGTAACACTTGTTGAAAAACTCCTTTTTATTCACTCATTTTTGTTAATAAAAGCAGTTAATAAAGTGCCTAATTTACTGGTTTAGCGGCGTATTTTCGAACGTTCCAATACCCATGGGTTGTTGGTATTAAAAAATTGTAAATAAAGCTTTAAAATATGGCTGATCGCGAAGGGGAAAAAATAATTAGAGTAAACATCGAAGATGAGATGAAGTCGGCTTACATCGATTATTCGATGTCCGTTATTGTTTCAAGAGCATTACCTGATGTGAGAGATGGACTTAAACCAGTTCACCGTCGAGTATTATTTGGAATGCAGGAGCTCGGCGTTATGTCTAACCGTCCTTACAAAAAGTCGGCAAGAATTGTAGGGGAAGTGCTGGGTAAGTATCATCCGCATGGCGATACATCAGTTTACGATAGCATGGTGCGTATGGCTCAAAATTGGAGTTTACGATATCCATTGGTAGACGGTCAAGGTAACTTTGGGTCTGTTGATGGTGATAATCCTGCTGCAATGAGATACACTGAGGCGCGTCTTCGTAAGATCGCTGAAGAAATGCTAGCAGATATTGATAAAGAAACTGTTGATTTTAGTTTAAACTTTGATGATTCGTTAGAAGAGCCTACGGTACTTCCAACTCGAATTCCAGGTTTGCTACTGAATGGTGCAAGTGGTATTGCGGTTGGTATGGCAACAAACATGGCTCCCCATAACCTTACTGAAGTTACTGAAGGTGTTATTGCTTTTATAGAAAACAAGGATGTCACCATTGAAGAATTAATGGTGCATGTAAAAGCTCCTGATTTTCCTACAGGAGGCATTATATATGGTTACGAAGGTGTTCGTTCAGCATTTGAAACTGGAAAAGGTAGAGTAGTAATTCGTGGTAAAGCCATTTTTGAAGAATCAAGAACAGGTCGCGAGCAAATCGTTGTAACGGAGATTCCGTACATGATTAACAAGGCTGAAATGATTGCCAAAACTGCTGATCTAATCAACGATAAAAAGATTGAAGGGATATCCGATGTAAGAGATGAATCGGATAGAGACGGAATGCGTATCGTTTACGAATTAAAACGTGATTCTATTCCTAATGTAGTGCTGAATAACCTCTACAAACATACAGGCTTACAGTCTTCATTTTCAGTCAATAACATTGCTTTAGTTAAAGGTCGCCCTGAGGTTCTTAACCTCAAACAAATGATTGAGTACTTCGTTGAACACCGTCACGATGTTGTGGTTAGAAGAACGAAGTACGAATTAAGAAAAGCAGAAGAAAGAGCACACATATTAGAAGGTTTAATCATTGCTTCGGATAACATTGACGAAGTAATCAAATTGATTAGAGCTTCAAAGAGTCCAGATGAAGCTCGTGAGAAGTTGATTACGACTTTTGACTTAACGGATATTCAGGCCCGTGCAATTGTTGAAATGCGACTACGTCAGTTAACTGGACTAGAGCAAGATAAGCTGCGTACTGAGTTTGAAGAATTAATGAAAACCATTGAGCATTTGAAATCTATCCTTGATAATGAGGATATGAGAATGAACATCATTAAGGATGAAGTACTCGTAATAAAAGAAAAGTACGGTGACGCTAGAAGATCTCAAATAGAGTATAGCTCTGCTGATTTAAGTATCGAGGATATGATTCCGAATGAAAGAGTAGTTGTTACTATTTCTCATTTAGGATACATTAAAAGAACAAAACTTTCTGAATACAAGTCTCAAGCTAGAGGTGGGGTTGGCTCAAAAGCCAGCACTACTCGTGATGCGGATTTCTTAGCAGATATATTTGTAACCAACACACACAATTACTTGCTAATATTTACGGCAAGCGGAAAGTGTTTTTGGATGCGGGTTTATGAAATTCCGGAAGGCTCTAAAACAGCAAAAGGAAGAGCAATTCAGAATTTGGTAAACATTGAATTGAATGACAAGGTGTTGGCCTACATTAATGTAGCCGATCTTAAGGATGAAGAGTTTGTTAAAAACAACTTCATTGTAATGTGTACTGAAAAGGGAATCATTAAGAAGACTTCTCTTGAGCAGTATTCACGTCCTAGAACAAACGGAATTATTGCAATTAATGTACGTGATGACGATAAGTTGTTAGAAGCGCGTTTAACTAATGGAGATAGTCATATAATGATGGCGCTTGAATCGGGTAAAACCATTCATTTCCCAGAAGAAAAAGTTAGACCAGTAGGTCGAAACTCAATGGGTGTTCGTGGAATGACATTGGGTAGTGATACCGATAAGGTTGTGGGAATGATTACCGTTAATACTGAAGAAGAATCGGTATTAGTTGTTTCTGAAAAGGGTTACGGAAAACGTTCTGCAGTTGCAGACTACCGAATCACTAACCGTGGTGGAAAAGGAGTTAAAACCTTGAACATTACAGAAAAAACGGGTAAACTAATAGCCTTAAAAGTAGTTACTGACGATGATGATCTAATGATTATCAATAAGTCTGGAATTGCAATCAGAATGGCGTGTGCTAATTTGAGAGTTATGGGTAGAGCAACGCAAGGCGTGAAGCTTATTAACTTGAAAGGAAACGATGAGATCGCTTCTGTAGCTAAGGTGGACAGAGAAGAAGAAGTAGAAGGAGAGTTCGATGAAGAAGGAAACCTAATCGTTACTGAAGATGACGCTTCAGCGACTGCTGAAACTACTGAAACTACTGAAACTCCCGACGCTAGTGCAGATGGCACAGACCTTGCTAATGATGAGGCAGATGACAAAACAGAAGAATAATAATACTCAATAATTATATAAAGCGAAGTTGCCTGTGTTTGGTAGCTTCGCTTTTTATTTATAAAAATAAAATTCAAGAAGATGAAAAAGTTAGTGATCGCTGGGTTTATGTTTTTAGCAACGGGAGTTTTCGCACAGAAATCGAAAGTTACTAGTGCAGGCAACTATTTGAAATACGAAAATTATGCTGAGGCCAAGGAGGCTATTGATGCAGCAATGGCTAACCCTGTTTCTGCAGATTGGTGGAAAACTCATTATTACAGAGGAAAAGTTTACGCTGCAATAGCTCGATCTGCTGATCCTGCTGTGAAAGGGCTGGATGCAGATGCTGTTGCAAAAGCTGCTGAAGGATTTGAAAAAGCCTTGACATACGACGATAAAAAAATGGATAAGGATGAGATTAAAAAATCTTACCGTTCTATTGTAAATCTTGCGTTTACTGATGGCGTAAATGCGTACAATGCAAAAGAATTTGAGCGTTCTATCAAATCCTTTAAAATGGCCGAGAAAATAAATTTAGCCAACGGGATTGTTGATACTGGATTGACTTATAATATCGTTTTAGTTGCATTGGACGGTAAAAAAGCTGACGTTGCATTAGAGTACTTGAATAAGTGTATTGAAGGCTCAATTAAAGGTTCTTCTCCATACGCAAGTAAAGCCACTTTGCAAGGTGAGGCTGGCGATGAAGAAGGCGCTTTGGCAACGTTGCAAGCTGGAAGAGAGAAGTATCCTAATGATCAAGCCTTGTTAACCCAAGAGCTGAATTACTATTTGAAAAATGGTAAGATGGATGAAGCGCTTGCAAATTTGAATACGGCAATTGAAAATGAGCCTACGAATTACATGTTTTATTTTGCTCGAGGCACGATCTATGACAATAAGAAGGAGCTTGATAGCGCAGTTGCTAATTATGTAAAATCAGGAGATTTAAAACCGGATCATTTTGATAGCTTTTACAACTTAGGAGCATTGTATTATAACCAAGGTGCAGATTTATTAACTGAGGCGAATTTGACTCCTCCAAGTGAGTCAGCGAAGTATGAAAAGCTGAAATCCGAAGCACTTATTGTACTCGAAAAGGGATTACCATATTTAGAGAAAGCTCATGGATTGAATCCTACTGATGCAAGTACTATGAACTCTCTTAAAACATTATACACTTTAGTTGGTGAGAATGAAAAAGCAATAGCTATGGGTGCTAAGATTGAAGCTGCTGCAGCAGGTCAATAGTTCAATAATTAAACAAATAAAATCCTTGTTCCAATTTCGGAGCAAGGATTTTTTTTGTCCAAACTTTCGTTATTGTTTTGTTACCCGCTGAGTATAGCTTTCGTTACCTAGGCTGATTTTTTGGGAATAGATGCCAAAGTTGAATAATCTTCGTTAGCTCCGCAAGCAGTCTAGTTAACATCAGAGAAGTGCAAGTATCAGCGACAATTAGAACTGCACATATAATCGAGCCCAACCTTTGTTGCTAGATTATTATAACGGCAACGAGTTAAGTATTGAAAAAGCAGAAGAACTTTATGAAGAGGCAGCAGACGCAGCAGCAAAATCAATAATTTACTGTAATGTAGATATTCGCTAAGCCTTTTTAATGTTTTTAGTAAAACGTCAATCCAGCAATCATAACAACTAAAACTGCAATTCTGAGGTAGAATTTTTTCAAATATGGAAGAAAATGGTTTTGGATAGGAGGGTAGAATAGAGCTATTCCGCAGACCACCAAACCAATTGCTCCAACATTCAACATTACTGAAGAACCAGGATAATTCATCGACCTGAAAAACACGCCGAAAACGGCAATAGAAGAGAAGTTACCAAAAAGACTTGGAAACATTCTTAGGTATACTTTTTCATGGGCTAATGTAAATTGGTCGTAACGTCCTTTTAGTAAATAGTAAATGGATAATACTCCACTAACTATCAGGAAAATTGGTCCGAGTGGAAATAATTCCTCGAAAGTTATGGCCACCAATACCACCCAGAATAAGAATAGAACGGATTCGTATTTATTTAGATGTAGAACAATTTTTTCCATTTTATTATTGTTTTATGATGCGTTGTGTTTGCTGAGTAGAGCCTTCATTAGATAATAGGATTAAATATATCCCAACTCGTAAATCCGTTATATCTATGGTATTTTGGTGAGCTTTCAATCGTCCTTTAAGCTGAACAGCACCTGTAATATCATAAACAGTATATTCAATTGAATTGAAGGTGCCGATGATGAATATGGTGTTGTGCGCAGGGTTTGGGGCAATTACAATCTTGTGATTTTGATTATTTCCATTTACGAAAACTGTACTGGTATCGATCGTAGTGGTGTCTTGTATGGTTGTGTCTTTTTTTGACAATTCAGTCACATCAACCGTTTTAGAAAACGAAGAAGTAGCTCCACATTGTTCCGCTTCTAATTTCAGGCTAAATTGACCAATTGACTTGTAAACGTGAGTCGGGTTTTTGAGGCTAGAAGTATTTCCATCGCCAAAGGTCCAAGAATATTTCGTGGAGTAAGAAGAAGCGTTTGAAATCTCAATTGAATCTTTGGTTTGTGTGAACGAGAAATCTGCTTTAGGATCAAATTTGCCAACATTCCAGTTCGAAAGCGAATCAAATACAATCAGTTTGGCTGCTGCTCGAATAATCTGGGCATCAGCAGCTTTTACTGTGTAGTTAAATGTAATAGCTGTTGGGTCTTTATGGAAAATAGTAGTGTAAAACGCACACATTGCTAAATAAGAGCCTGCCGCAGAAGGATGCGAGCCGTCGGTATCATATAATTCAATTGCAGGGTTATTGGCTCTAATATGACGCCAAACTCGGCCAACTGGAGAAATCATACCTTCATTTACATTGGCCATATACGTATACCTTGATGCAAGCGAATCATCCATTCCTTCATAGGTGCATACCCAGGGAACGAACTGGCAATTCCGAGCATCACCATTTTTTCTTCCCCAAGTCATATAAAACAATGGCTTTGCACAACTGTTCGTGCTTCGTATACTATCCGCTAAAATCTTAGCATAAGGAAAAGTCTCTGTTCTAACCTGATTATTTGAAAATGAAGGTTCTTGACTTTGCGCTTGAATAACTACATAATCCCATGTGTTACTGTTCATTTTCGCATAAACCGTAGCATTTTGGGAGTGCACTTTAAGGCTGTATCCGCCAAGTGTGTGACTGTCAAATATAAGTGTGTCGCCAGTTGTATTGGCCGCATCCGATATCATTTTTGGCAAGTTATTGTAGGAAGTGTAGCTGTTTCCAATAAACAGTACTTTTTTGGTTTGTGCGGAAGTTGATAGGAAACCAATTAGTATCAAAAAGAGAAATGAATAGTTCATTTTAAGAGATCTTTAAATTGCAAAAGTATCAGACTAATCAATCATTACATTTAATCACAGATTGAGTTTGTAAAGTAAAGTAGTTTCAGCGACAATAAAATCTAAATGACGAGTCCATTTTTGCGGTTGATTTAATTGTTCGGCTTAATTTAATCATTAAAATAGATCTCCTATCCATTACTTCGGTCTTAGTAATCATAAAACATCCAACTCCTAGACCAATTGCTACTATTTTCATGGAAATTCTAGCTGCATCTGTTGGAATGAGCACCAATAAAATTTCCCGATTTAGTATTGTACAAGCTAAAAATATGAACGATGCTCGAACATTATTTGAAACACTCCCACACCTAAGTTTAGATCCAGCGTCATGGGTTGAATTGCATGAAAGTACGGGAATGGGATAATCTTTTTCAAACTTCTTTTTTTATGCATACCCCTATATTCTATGGGGTTTTCTTTTGTTTTAAGGTCTTAAAATATCTAAGCCAAAAACCGTGATCTGCAATAAACCCTTGATTTACAGGTTGTTTTAAAGGGTAACTTAAAAAAGGAGAAAATATGAGAGAGAGAAACAGCAAATTAAGGTCAGTGTGTGCGGTAGGAATTGTCATTCTGGGAATTGTGGGATGTCAGGAAGGTGATAAACAGGCAGAAACTGATCAAATGAAAGAGCAAACAGAAGATGTAACAATAGCTCAAACCTCAATTAATCGGCCGTTTCCTAATGTGAAAACGGATTATGAAACCTTTGAAGTCCAAGCTAAAAAGGGTACAGAATGGCGTTCAAAAAACGGAAGTATTATTCGTGTTCCAGCTAACGGTTTAGTTGATAAAGACGGTAATTCCATCAAAGGAAAAGTCCAATTCAAATACGACGAAATGCTCGATATGGTTGATGTGTTTTTGTCTGGAGTACCAATGACTTATGACTCGAATGGGATAGAGCAGCACTTTGAATCGGCGGGTATGTTTGAATTGAGAGCTGAGCAAAATGGAGCACCTGTATTTATTAACCCAAAGAAAATGATCACCGTTGATTTTGCATCAGACCATAAGGGAAACGAATTCAACCTCTACAATTACAACGAAACCAAAGGAAAATGGAACTTTAGAAAGAAGGATAAAACTATAAATCCTGAATTGGCAAAGGGTTTAGCTTCTAAAGTGGGTATAGAATTGAAAATGGTTGAGGCAGACCTGCAAGGAATTAAAAATAAAATTGGTATTGAACCTGAAAAAGCAAGCGATCAACAACTCAACTTTAGGGTGGTTTATGATAAACAGTTGTATCCAGAGTTGGCAGTTTACGATGATTTGCTATTTCAGATATTGAACAAGGAAAAATTTAAGCCTGAATATTCAAACTATGAATGGTCAACGGTTGACATTAAGAAAGGTGAAAATGGCAATTACAAAGTCCAGTTTGTAATGCCCGACTTAAAGGTCGAATATTTATGTAAGCCCGTTTTTGAAGGATCGAATTACGAAAGAGCACTTTCAAAATTTGAGCAGCGTTATGAAAAATCGCAGGACGTAATCGTGGAAATGGAAAAGCGCGCAAAAGAACGACTCGCTCAATATACTCAAATGCAGAAGAAATGGACAGCGCAAAGGGCTCAGGATAGCTTACGAAGGTCCCTGTTAGGTAGGTCTTGGCAGAGTAAGGGTGCTGTAATGCGACAATTTGAGGTGTCTAGTTTTGGGTTTTACAACAGCGATTGCCCAAGAAACTTACCAAAAGGAAAAAGGCTATTGGCAGAGCTGCATGACGAGAAAGAATCGCATCTCGATTCGATCTTAGATTATAGCTACTTGTATCTTGTGGATAAGGAAAGGAATGCTCTTTTTACTTTATATAGAGCAGCTGATTTATCGTTTAATCCAACAAGCGAAAATTTAATCTGGACCGTTACTGAGGACAATAAACTAGCGGTTTTATATCCAGAAAAATTTGAAGCGTTAGCCAATATTAGCAATGGGAGTAAGGCTGCACTTAACATGAAGATTATTGATGCTGATTTTACCAGTGAAGATGAAATTCGAGAATACCTAAACCTCTAACTATGAAGTGGATCATTATAGGATTATGCGTGACCTTAAGCTTTCAAAGCGAAGCGCAGGTGAGTAGAGAAAACTCAGGAACTTATGTATACAAGATATTGGGACGAAAGGATAGCATGCAGGTGGTTTTTAGAGATTCTCTTTTCGTGATTGGGTTACCAAATATTGGCATCATTAAACCGAAAACGGGAACTAGAGTGGGGCGCATTCAGCTTCAAGGAGGTAAGGTGTACCGAGAGGGAAATAGAATAGAAATTAAGCCGTACAAGACCAGTACAATGAACTTGACCATTTATGCTTGGGAGAATGGAGCTCAGAAACTGGCTTACAGTCAAATAATAACCGTTACAAGTCGTCCTGCACCAGTAGTGTATATCGGTGCTGTGCGGCAAGATTCTATTATAAAGAAAGAGGATCTACTTAAAGATGTGGGCATATTGATAAGGCAGGATGAGCTGCATATAAGCCTTTGGTTTGCAGTGCAAAGCTTTTCGTTGGAATTTAGAAAAGGGGACAAGTTGGTTACTTTAATTTCTTATTCGAATAGACTGACACCATTAATGCGCAAATACGCAGCTCGGCAGCCTGAAGGAACACCGTTAAGGATTAGAAATGTCAACTATATAGATAATCTTAACGAACTTAATACCTTAAAGAGCGCTACGATTTTTGTGGATACAAACCCTATCGTTTTGTCGGTTAATTCAGAATAAATGGATACCGGAAAAACCATCAACGTGTATTTACGCAGACAGAAAGTGCAACCCACCGTTATTCATGAATCATTAACGGATTTACTTCTGAAAGACTTTCCAGCAGTTACGGGCAACAAATAAATTCCATCTCTCAACAGTTACGAGGCTTTCAACCGTAGGAATGAGATGTAGATAAATAGCTGCACTTTGTGTGGCGTGGATAAAGACGCAATGGAACAGCTAGCCTGTAAAACCGCTATTTCATTCAATACATTCGGTTGGAGACACTGCATTGGCCCAGGTAATTCCCGTATAATTAGTCTCGATAATTCAACCTGGATTACCAATCGCAATTCACTGATTATTAGCGTAAAACACAATTCCACTTAAAGTACTGCAAGAATTCATTAAAACTGTAGTCTAGTTTCTAGCACTGTAAACGGTATACAGATATCCACAAGGTTATCGATTACAAATCCATTGGCAGCATCGTGAAAATACACAGCGCCTAAAGTAGTGATGTGATTTAGGGCTTCATTCCATAAGCGCAGACCGTTATTGATTCAGAGCATTCGGTTTCCTTGAAAAGTTCCATTAAATTAAACAGAAGATAAAGTTATCCGTACAGCTCATTATTCTGATTTGATGCATAATTAAGTTGCTGCATAAACTGTCTGGTGGAGGACGCATTAAACGGTATCGATTGATAATTCTCTGTGTAGGGAATAGTTCTACAAAAACATTAGTTAACATAATGTTAATTATAGGACAATAAGATAGCTATATTTTATATAAACGTTTGTAGTCGTTTTGTACTTATAATTAGCGCTATTCGTAAATATTCTTAAACGCTGGATTTATTTATAGTGTTGTATCCTTATACAGTTCAGCAATGCTGCTATGCCTAAAAGAAGTATTTTTATTTAATGGTATTAAGAGTAATTATATTTCTTGTAATCAATTTTGCGGCATTAGGTCTTGGAGGTTTTTTTACAGGTAAAGCAGTTACTGCTGATTGGTATTTGAATCTAAATAAGGCTCCTTGGACACCTCCTGGCTTTGTATTTGGTGCTGCTTGGACATTAATTATGATCTGCTTTTCTGTTTACATGGCTTATTTATGGGGTTCTATTCAACAACCTAAATTGTTGATGCTACTTTTTATTGTTCAATGGATGCTGAATGTCGGATGGAATCCTACTTTCTTTTATTTTCATCAAACTATTTTGAGCTTAGTTATAATAATAGCTTTAACCCTTTTAGTTACCTATATTTTATTCAACTTCTGGTCGAATATGCATCTAAAAACCTTATTAATAGCACCTTACTTTATTTGGTTATTGATTGCTACATCTTTAAATGCTTACATCGTTTTGAAGAATTAATAAACAGCTTACCCTCTTCACTAAACTTCTTGAACATAACGCTGACAGTATAAATTCTTAAAGACCAAAGCAAAGCTTCAAGTGAAAACAGATTAATTTTCTGCTAACGCATTTTATTTATTATTTACAGCCTTTAATATTCTTTCTGCATTTAATTTTAGCTCTTTCATACTTTTTTTAAGATATTCATTTTCAACATCTTTGTATGTGTTTTTTATACTGCTATGCCTTATTATATTCCCTTCTTTTAAGAATATAATTTCATCAGCTATATCAAGGGCATCAAAAATATCGTGAGTGATAAAAATCATGGATTGCCCTATATATTTAATGATTTGTTTTATTTCTTGACGTAAATCAGACTTAAGATTTGTGTCTAAACTACTAAAAGGTTCATCTAAAAGAAGTAGTTCAGGATTTAAGGCTAACGTTCTTGCGATAGAAACTCGTTGTTCTTGCCCTCCACTTAACTCTGAGGGATAACGGTTACCGTAACCTTCCATTTTAATTTTTTTTAGAAGTTCATCCACTTTTTTAGTTTTATCTTTTTTTAATCCAAAAGAAATATTTTCTTTAACTGTTAAATGTGGAAACAAAGCAAAATCTTGAAATACTAAACCAACATTTCGTTTTTGAGGGGAAACAATGATATCATCATTACTAACAACTTTACCTTTAATTTTTATTTGTCCAGCACTTGGTCGTTCTAAGCCAGCGATAAGTTTAAGAAGGGTTGATTTACCACTACCACTTTCACCAACAATAGCACAAATTTTACCAGATTCTATTGAAAAACTACAGTCTTTAAGTGCATTATTTTTACCATCATAAGATTTAGATAGATCGTTTATTTCTAAAATTTTCATAGGTAAATTTTAGTCATGATTTTATGTAAAACATACATCAATTGGTTTTACTTTTTTTATAATTAATTAGTGTTATTAATATCACTATTGTTGATATCAATAATAATGCAGGAATTGAAGCTTCTGCAACACGTTCATCTTCTGCGTATTCATAAGCTTTTACAGCAAGTGTATTTAAATCATAGGGTTTAAGTATAAGCGTTAGAGGTAATTCTTTTAAAGTGTCAATAAAAACCAATACAAATGCACTAATTATAGAATTTCTAAGAAGAGGAAGGTCAATTTTAACGAAAGTCACAAACTTATCTATTCCTAAAAGATAAGAGGTTTGCTCCAAATGTTTCCCTAATTTAAGCGTGTTAGCTTCAATCGAATTGTAGCCTACAGCAAGAAAACGAAAAATATAGGCATAAATTAATACAACACTACTGCCATAAAATAAATACCCTACTTTCAAATCTAAATACGTATCAAAAAATACTATTATGGAATTACTACTCCTAATAATTCCGATCCCAATTATTGCGCCAGGAATAACATATCCCAATGTTGCTATTTTAGGAAAAAAACGAGGCGTTTTAAGAATGCTCCATCTTGAAAAATAAATTAAAAGTAATGCAATAAGCACAATTATTAATGCTGTAAATAATGCGACTAACACACTTTGAATTACAATACTAAAAAGAGCGTAATTAAATATTACCTCAAAAGTTTGAACGGCCCAAATTAACAATTGAAAAACAGGAAATACAAAACCAGCTAAAATCGGAATAAATACAACAATCAAGTATGTTTTTTTATACCCAACTAAATTGTAACGCTTAGTCTTATCTTCATTATTAAATTTCAAGGCATAAGACTTTTTACCTCTAAACCATTTAACTATAGCCAAAATAAACAATGCTAAAACGACTAATAATGCTGATAGATAGATGGAAGATTGAATATCTTCTAATGCTGTCCAAGTTCTAAATATACCTGTAGTAAAAGTATTTATACCATAATATTTTGCGGCACCATAATCGTTAAGCACTTCCATAAAAACAAGAAATAATCCACCTATTATTGCTGGTGAAGCTAGTGGTAATGCTACTGAAAAAAAATAACGAATTTCTGATGCCCCAAGTAGATAAGCACTTTCTCTAATTGAATTAGGATAACTCTTAAACATAGCTCTTGTACCAGCATAAACATAAGGGAAAAGA
>CESE01148823.1_pt1 | contig 16849 bp, 15 predicted proteins | sample 350271 | NCBI WGS metagenome assembly CESE01 (sample SAMEA2621536, study PRJEB7988) | marine metagenome | isolation source: saline water (ENVO:00002010), including | reverse complement strand
CGGCCATTTATAAACTGATTTCGATTTCTCCATTCAGTATCTTCGGTATAGGCCATTGAAACCTTTTCGACATTTTTAGAATTCCAGCCGTCTTCAGCCATTTGAACTTTTTGTGCTGCAGTAATAGCGGTAAAAGGAGGTAGAGGATATTTTTGTTCCATGGGACGTTTTACAATTTCAAATGTATTTATCCATTTCAGGCGAAGAATTTAGATAATGAACAAAGCAATTAATTGACCTTCATCGTCTTACTGGACAATCAATTTATAAAAATATGCATTTTCTTCTTTATCAGTCAATTGAAGAATATAGACTCCAGTAAGATCAATACTAAATTCAAATTCATGACTCTTGAAAGCGGATTTTAGAATAGTCTGCCCTTTAAGATCAACTATTGTCAATTCATAATCTTGATCAAAATCTAATCTCGATAATTCAATTTTGAATTTACCAGAACTTGGATTGGGATATACTAGCGCATCTAATTTTTTCAATTCATTAATTCCAACTGGATCTTGATACAACAGCATTTGATAGGCATTAACTCGTCCATATCCATTTTCATTGTTGGGCATTTCCGCTCCTGTTTGAACATCTTGATCGGTCGTATTTAATAAGGCCCGCTTTATTTCGGCATAGCCAGCATCTGGATTTTTCTCCAAATACAAAGCAACAATACCAGCCACGGCAGGAGAAGAGAAGCTGGTTCCATCGATTACCGAGTGTTTACCGCCCAAATACAAAGACGATCGACTGCTTATGGCCATACTGCTTAATTCTTGAGAGGCTTGGGCCGTTATCACTCTGCTCCCTGGACCCGTAAGATCTGGTTTGGTAACTCCTGTTCGTGTTGGACCAATGCTGCTGAAAGCAATTCTATCTTTTTGAACTACTGGAAAATTTCTTCTTATAGAATCAATATCATACATGTGCGTATTTGCAGAATAAGCACCTACGGTAATTACCTTTTGAGAACACGCGTATGCATTTCCTATATTCTGTTGTAAATCCGGTTTAACATATCGACCCAGCTTTCTAGTCTCACTTGCTGAACCACCTAATGCAAGCGAATTGTAGATAAAGTCTGAATTACAAGACCTTCTATTGAGTGGTCCAGACCAACCGTCAACTTTTCCCGTACCAGTAAATGAAATTCGCCAAAAACGGTTCATCTCCTGTGATTTAATCTCAACGAAATATCCATAAGTAGTTCCGATTTTTTCTAGAAAGGTAGTTACCACTCCAATTTGAGTCGAACCATTATTTAAAGTATAGGTCACTTTTTGACCAACAGTTTGCTTTACAACACGATACCCCGTTTCGTCAGCAGCACCATTGCAACAGGGTAAATTTTCAGCAGAAATATTAATAAGCAGATTGTCAATGTCTTTTTCATCTCCATAGAAACTCATGTATGCTCCAGAGTCTCGGGAACAAACACCGGTGTTAGCATGCATACTTCGGTACCAAGTAAATGCAGTATCTCTATTCATTTTGTATTGAACATGATGTCTAACCGATCCGGCATTTCCAGCACTTACCACAAGCGCTCTTCCGTTTTTAGCATCCAACATTCGCTCAATGAGTTGCGTGGGCAAGTCTTGAGCATCGTGACTGCCTTCAATTCCACCTAGGCTAATATTTATGACGGCTGGTTTTCCTGCTGCTTCAGCAACTTTGAAAATGTAATTTATACCATCAACCAATTTCAACATATACGGCATACGATTGGTATAGTCAAGATCTGAGGGACGGTTCCCAACAACTACTATATCAGCCTCTGGTGCCATGCCTTTTACATCAGCTCTAACTTTTCCACCACCAGCCGCCATCCCTGTTACCGCTGTTCCATGTCCGTTATAAGTGGTGTCGAGATAATTAACCATTAATCCTGCATCGATATCAACACCAGTATATTCTTTCCCATATCCATAAGGAGCAAGGTTTCCACTAAAATCATTTTGATCCCAAAAGGCTAAGATTCGAGTAGTGCCATCGTCATTTTTAAAATCAGGGTGAGTAGGATCAATCCCCGAATCGATAATACCAACTACAACACCATTTCCCGTATACGCTTGTTGCAAACTTCCACCACCAGCATGCACCGTATCTACTGAGGTAAGTTGAATTGCGGTTGCGTCCATTACTTCCATAGGTGTGTTGTGAATTTCAGCTTTAATCAGTCCTTTTAATGAAACTAAATCCCCTAAAGTATTCTGTGGAATCCGAATGGCCATAATATCATCGTATTGATATTTGAGTATTCCAGCATGCAGGCCTAAAAAAGCTTTTATGTTTTTCGGATTACCTTTTACAACCAAATGCAGCTCCTTTTTAGAGCCTCGTTCTCCATAGTAAGTCGGAGCATTTTGTAATAGATTGTTTATCTGATAAGAAACGGCGGCATTTTGAGCGTAAATACTAAATGTAATAAACAGACTTGCAATAAGTAGTATGTGTTTGAACATGAGCTTAATATTCTAGTTTTAATCTTCCATTTTATCTGTAAAAATTGTAAAAGTTAAAAATAGGGGATATCAGCGTTAAGTATAGTAGATTTCTGTGTGATTTTTTGATACTTTATCGTTCTGAAGGGTGAAAGGAAATAAAGTTTAATTCAATAAAATCAACGTTATTCCACAAGTGCAATTGAATGCAATTCAGCTGTACCGTTTGAATAAAATAGTTGTTCAGTATTTCAAAAATTATAATTCGGTTATGCTGAATTAAATTAAGCATGATTCACTATACATACGAGCAATAATTATAACTATTTGTCATTCTGAACCCGGTTCAGAATCTTGATATTTTATAAGTTTGAACAGGTTTAAAATAAAACACAACAGCATGAAAGTAATAGCATTCGCAGGAAGCACAAGTTCACAATCAATTAACAAAAGACTAGTAACTTACGCTTCAAGTTTATTTGTTCCAGCAGAAATACAGGTAATAGATCTGAACGATTTTGAAGTTTCTATTTACAGTTCGGACAAAGAAACTGAGAGCGGAGTTCCAAACAAGATTTTAGAATTGGCAGAACTGCTTGACACTGCAAATTTAATAGTGCTTTCATTAGCCGAGCACAACGGATCATACTCAGCAGCTTTTAAGAATACCTACGATTGGTTAAGTAGAGTTCCCGATCGTAAAGTGTTTGGAAAAACTCCAATATTTCTTTTGGCTACTTCGCCAGGCGGCAGAGGTGGAGCGAGTGTTATAGAAGCCGCTCAAGGTAGAATGCCTAGAGATGGTAGTGAAATTTTAGATACATTTTCTTTACCTGCATTTTACGAGAATTTTGGAAAGGACGTTATGAGCGACGAAATGGATTCACCAACTTATGGAATCGAATTACGAGAAAAAGTCACTAAAATCAAACAAAAGCATTTTGAATCTTTCTATCCGGATACTATTGGTACTTGCGGAATTGATATTTCAAAAGACGATGCTGGCGATGCAGTAGAATATTAAAAAATAAAATTATGTCAATAGTATATTCAAACATGATGGAACTGGGCACTAAGGCTCCTGATTTTACTTTACTCGATACCGTTTCTGATGAAACAATTTCGCTGAAAGATTTAAAGTCGGATAGCGCAACCGTGGTAATGTTCATTTGCAACCATTGTCCATTTGTAGTTCACATCAATCCTAGGCTATCGGAAATTGCTAAAACTTACAAGGAGAATGGAGTGCAGTTTATTGCTATAAGTAGTAATGATGCAGATACGCACCCTCAAGATGGGCCAGATCATATGGCGATTCACGCCAAAAAAGAAGGATATACTTTTCCCTACTTATATGATGAAACTCAAGAAGTGGGAAAAGCTTATGGAGCAGAATGCACTCCGGATTTCTTCGTGTTTGATGGAGACCTTAACTGCACTTATCGCGGACGATTTGATGCAACTCGACCTGGTTCAGGCATCGCTAATGGTCAAGATTTGAAGAATGCTTTGGATGCTATGTTAACTCGAAAAGAGGTGAGCGAATTTCAATCTCCAAGCATGGGATGCAATATAAAATGGAAGCAGACCGATACTGATGAATTGATTTAATAGGAAGAATCCGAAGATTACAAGCTGTTTAGTAATAGCTTTCGATGCAGCAAAAATTGTTCTTCTTGCGTTATGAATTTCTTAAGCTTTTTCGTCTGTAAAAAGTGTGAAATGCTTTGATGTCATTCTATTTTTCATTGGCGTTTCCTTTATCCTAGCTGACGTTTGATCAATAATTACAATCAAGAATATTCACAAAGACAGAAAAGGAACTAAAGTCCTTTTTCTCAGTTATTTTGTTGTGATGGTATTTTATTGGTTTCTTGGTTGATTCTCATTTTTTTCTAATCTTCTCTGCGCATTACTACTTAAAATTATACGCACAAACGCGTACAAAGGCAATTTGGCCTATGATTGAAAATATCTTTCAGCCAAGTGCAATTTTCAGAACATCAAATGGTTAACGAAATAAAAGATAAAAAAGGGAGGCATGTAGAGTTTTCTAAACCGATAAGAGATGCGCTTTTTATGTTATTGCTGAAAATTGTGGCCATTCGAATTGGACTGGAAGAGCTTTAATTCGTTATTCTGAAGCTAATGGAACCGAAACTGCCAATATTTTCTCCGTAGCAATACTGAGTTTCCTCCGTAGTAACACGTAGAGACTTAATGAACAATACAGTTAAAAATTACCTTCGAATTATTAATGATAAATCTGGTTCTGTTATACTGCAAGTTGAATTTAAAGAAAACCTAGATTACTCTGACACATGCATAATGACATTTTAATGCATTGCAGAAATAGTTCATGTTATCTAGAACTATAAAACAGAATCAGACGAATGGGCCCAGCTGAACCTTTAAGAAGTCCTTACATGAATATGTAAGGACTTTTTTGCTTTTGGATATTAGGTTGCTTAAGCTATTCGTAATTCCCGCGCAGGCTGGAATCAGCTTGGAGTTTATAATAAATATCCGGCTGCTCGGGAATGACGCAAATAGTATTATTTTGTGTTTGTCGGCTAAAATCTTACTTAAATAGTTAATACCACCTGCACCAAATAATGAACATTGAAAAGTTTTTTAAAGAGCTAGTGAATTATTCTCGTTACATTGAGCTTCAGCATCGCAAAACAATCGAATTGACAGGTTGGAGTGGAACTTACTACCTGTTAACACTGAAATCTATACGCAGCAATACTAAGGTCAAGAAATAGGATAGGTTAACGCATCGCTTTCATACTGTACATGGAACAATTCACTGCAACTAGAGGCAAAAAAAAATGAATTCAGGAAAAAGCTACTAAATAGAGATATTGAACTGATCTAATCTTTAATTTTCCCTCCGTGGTAACACGTAAAAATATCCGTGTTAATACGGAATTTAAAAATAGCTGAACCATTAGCCATTATAATTGCTTGAAATTGGAAATTAATAATATTATGAGCGCACCACAATTATCGGTTGTAGAAGGTCAGAACTTATGCAACAATTGGCGAAACATGACAGATAGCGACAAAGGAACGGAGATATCGGGGCTAAAAGGTTTTTTAATCCCAACTGATGCAGTTGCCGATTTAAAAGCAAATCCAGATGTAGAAGGAATACGAGTTTATTTAGCGTTCGATGGCGATAATAGTGAAGTGAAGTTAGTTGTAGTAGGTACTAAAGCAGATGCTACTGGAGAACAAATTGATATCGTAGGAGTAGCTCCTGATACTATGATTTATGATTTTACTACGCCATGTCCTACTAGCTGTGATGTGAATAGTCCGTTGTATTGAAAATGAAAAGCTGCATAAGCATCAGTAAATGACTGGCATTATTTTAAAGTTTATTGCAATTCTAATAACAATGCTAATATTAGTTGTTATTGCTTTATGCTGGAAGAATTTTAAGCAGATTAAAAAAGAGGCTTTGTTTATCGTTCTTTTTAGTGTTCTAGCCCTATTGGTTCAAGTTGTTTCAACAACATTGTCTTTGTTGAAAATGAATAACATTTGGGTGTTGCACGTATACACCGCAGGGGAGTTCGTTTTACTGTATCTATTCTATTATAAGGTATTGCATTTGGGCGAGTTAAAAACACGGTTGAACTGGCCGCTTTTATTTTTAGTGGCGGTGTTTGGTTTTATGGTTTATAGTTCAATTTATATCGAAACCATTAATGGCTTTAATCCAATTTCTAGGACTTTGGAATGTCTTATAATGTGTGCGTTTTCTGTCTTTTTTTACATAAAAGAAATAAGAGCGGTGGCGCATTTTGAATCGTATGACCCCCGACGGGAAGGGCTTTTACTGATCAATACAGGAATATTATTATTATTCAGTGGTCAGTTCTTTATTTATCTCATGAGCAATTATATGTTCTATGAAATGGACAATTCTCAAAGTATTATTTTATGGATTTTCAATGGAATGTTGAATCTTCTTTTTTATAGCATTTTAATAGTAGGAATATGGAAATTAGCTTCACCAAAGAAGAACTTTTCTGGCTTATATTAGCGGGAAGTTTTTTTACATTATTTATGTCTACTAGTTTTGCCTTGCTGTATTTCTTTTATAGACAGCGGCTCACCGATCAGCTTTTGAAAACAAGTGAGATAGAACTGCAGAAAAAATCAGAATTACTTGAATCTCAAATAAGAGGACAGGATTCTGAACGCGAGAAGATTGCTCGTGCTATTCACGATGAAATAAGCAGCAAACTAGCAATATTGCAAATTTCAATTGAACATCTTAAAAGAATAAACTTGGAGAAAAATCGAGAAGAAACCGATTTAATCGTAGAAATCATTGAAAAACTAATTACATCGACCGAAAGTATTTCACATGGATTACTTCCACCCGATTTAGAGCACGCAGGCCTTATAAGTGCTGTAAATGGAGTAGTAGAGGTGCTGAATAAAACTGGAGAATTAGCAATCGATTATACTTGGAATGATCTTTCTGATGGACAACGTGATAGGGAAACAGAGTTGGGGATTTATCGTATAATTCACGAATTGATGCACAACACAATCAAATACGCCAATGCAAAGAATGTTCGTCTGAATATAGAGATGAATAGAACATCATTAGCTATATCCTACTCGGACGATGGTGCAGGATTTAATATGGAAGAAGCGGTGAATAACGGTTTGGGTATTAGAAGTATATTGAGCCGAGTACAATTTTTAAATGCCAGCTATAATTTTCATTCAGAACCAGGAAAAGGAATGGAGTTCAATTTAAAAAAGATAAAGTAAAATGAAAACTATACGGTTAGCTATTGTAGATGATCAAGAATTAGTAAGAAAAGGTTTTAAACTTATAATTAGTTCCTTTATTGATATGGCTGTAGCTTTTGAAGCTAAAAGTGGAAGAGACCTTTTGCTTAAGCTAAAAGCCTTAACACCTTTGCAGCTTCCACATATTATTCTACTGGATTTGAGTATGGAAGACATGGACGGCGTTGAAACTGCGAAAATTCTGTCTAAAAGTTACCCAAACATTCATGTAGTCATTTTATCCATGCACTATTCGCCTGCCATAGTTAACCTTATGATCTCGCTAAATGCGTGTGCTTACTTTAAAAAGAATACCAATTCTACGGAACTAGAAAAAGGGCTTCGGAAAATTGCCGATAAGGGCAATTACTTTACTGAGGAAGTTTACGAAATGATTCGAAAGGGAACTGTTGATCACTCTAAAGCCAAAAAACAAGTAAAAAACGAAGATTTATTGACAGAACGCGAAAGACAAGTGTTGGATCTAATCTGTCAAGAATACGAAACTAAAGAAATAGCCGAAATGCTCGATTTAGGCATGCGCACTATAGAAACACATCGCAGAAATCTATTGGTTAAAACCAAAGCACGCAACATGGCAGGCATTGTTATTTATGCTATTTCAAACAACCTTTACAACCCTTCAAAGAGCAATAAAATTAGTAAGCTTATCTAATGAGTTGATAATGGGGCTAAACACGTAATCTGGCAATTTAACTTTCAATTCTTCTACGTGTTACTACGGAGTTTTGAACGTGTTACCACGTAAAACTGATTTGTAAACAGATCCGGGCCATAAATTGCAGCTAAATATAAATTCTACCTTATGCAATTTCAACGAGCAATAATAAACGAAGAGGGAGTAACATATGCAATTGTTACCGTTGAACAGGAGACTCTAAATTCAAAAACAGAAAGAGAAGGAGTCCGGCAACTTTTTGAATCTATATACAAGAAGATACCCTTAATCCTGCAAACAAATGGAAACAATGGAATAATCAATTACGAGGGAAGGACGGATATAATCGATTATCTAAAAGCGTCCATGTTGCAATAATGACAGATTTACTAACTAGCTAAATCAGATTATATTTGGGTTAGTTAAATTCACTAAAAAATTTTATTCAATTTATAAAGGGCACCAATACAAGTTAGGTTACTTTTTTTAACTCAATGATCTCGATTTTAAAATCGGACTCTTAAACATTAGCAGGGAATTACATAAAGTGAATCTGAAGTTTTTAAACCCAATTCCCTTTAGTGCCTATCTCTTGTGAAATCAGCTTCCTGAATATGGAGTGACAGATTCTGATAATTTTACTGAAAAAGCAATCTAGCTTTCATATCTAAATTGTATGTATAATCAGCCAAAAGAGTTTCTCGAAAGAGGGATTTATAAAACTTCAACATTAGTTATGAATCAAAACATCAAGAAATAATGGCACTTTGGATACAAGCAGGATTATGGGGTCTATTAGCAGGAGGAGCCCTCTTAATAGGAGCATTTCTGGGTTATGTTTTTTCAATTCCAAAGCGAACACTCACGGGTATAATGGCTTTTGGCGGTGGGGTGCTAATTTCAGCCTTATGCTTTGAATTGGTTATTCCTGCCTATGAAGCCGCTGGTTTATTGCCCGTTGCTATTGGGTTTCTGCTTGGCGGAACAATTTATAGTTACTCGAATTATCGTTTGAGTAAAGTTGGAGCAAGTCGCCGCATGTGTGCTGAAGCGCGAGAAGAAGAAATGGAGCGGGAGGGAAGCGGCACCGCAATAGCGGTTGGAGCCTTGCTTGATGGTATTCCTGAATCTATGGCGATAGGACTTACTGTAGTTACTGGGCATGTAAGTATTGCTGCGGTAATTGCAATTTTCATTTCCAATATTCCAGAAGGTATTTCTAGTGCGGCAGGAATGAAACAATCCGGCAGAAAACCCAGTTATATTTTTGGGATATGGGGAGGAATAGCAGTTATTTCAGGTTTAGCTTCCTTAGCAGGTTATTCTTTATGTCATAATATTCCTATGGCATTGCAAGCAGGCATTATGGCAAGTGCAGCAGGAGCTATACTCACAATGCTTGCAAATACCATGATACCTGAAGCTTTCAAAGGTTCTAAAGATTGGACAGGGTTACTAATGTGTATTGGTTTTCTTATTGCTTTTTCTATTTCTAAGCTGGTTTAAACTTATTAAATGGTTCATAGTTGAATGTCTTTTAAAGCTAGATTTGGCAAATGATTAAATGCCTTTCTTCTGTCTTGCTAACTGCACTGTTAACTTTCTTTTTGTCAACGTTAGTTCAAGCTCAATCTCTGAGTAATTTAAGTTTTGGAACCGATTCAACTTTTGAAGTTGTTTCTTGGAATATTGAGTGGTTTCCAAAAAATGGTCAAACCTCAGTCAATGCAGTAGGAGAGATAATTGGGGCACTTGATGTAGATGTTTGGGCATTACAGGAAATTGATGATTCGAGTAAACTCAAGCAAGCTATTGCTAATTTAAACGATTATAAGCTCGTTTATGGTGGCTCCGATTCAAGAGGATTAACCTATGTCTACAATACCAAAACGATTAGCAATGTAAAGACGTATCAATTGTTTTCCGAAAGCAAATATAGTAGCCCATTGCCTAGAGCGCCATTTGTGTTAGAGTTTACTTACCAGGATTCAGTTATTCGCATTATCAACAATCATTACAAATGTTGTGGAAATGGAAAGTGGGACAAAACAAACACGAATGATGAAGAAAATAGACGCTACCTTGGCCACAGACTGATAATGGATTATGTAGATTCTCTTTGGAGTGATGAAAACGTAATTGTAGTAGGGGATTTGAATGATATTCTAACTGATGATAGAAACAATAACATTTTTCAAAATGAGCTTACTAACTCTCGCCAATATCGTTTTGTGGATCTTGCTATAGAAGAGTCTAACAATGCAAATTGGTCTTATCCTTCTTGGCCATCTCATTTAGATCATATTCTGATAAATGGACCACTTTTAAAACAATACAATAAACCAACAACCGAAGTAAGGTGTATTAAAGTTGAGGGGCAGCTTTCTGGAGGTTGGAGCGAGTACGATCGCAATATATCAGATCATCGGCCTGTTGCTTATAAATTTGATTTTAAGCCTATTATTAGGCCTAATGACACCTTAGGAACTCAGGTTTCAGTTTTGGAGTTGGATAAACCCAAGATAAATATTTATCCAAATCCTAGCAGTGGAAGGGTCTTTTATGATGTATCTCCTAAGCTGGAAGTAACGCATATACTCGTAAAAGATATTCTAGGAGCAGTTATAATTTCCGAACAGTTATTCTCAAACGGTATTTCGATGGAAGGCTTTGTTGACTTGGATAAAACAGGAATATACTTCCTGCAGTTCTTGCATAAAAATTCGGTACTTCATTCGGAGCTGATTATCAAAGGCGATAATTAAAAGAGCATAAACGATTGTAATTCTTCAGAATTTACTAGACCTGCAAAAAGCTTGGCGTAAGTAATTGAGTATATAAGGACTCTTGAAAATTAAATATCAAAAGAGAAATTCGGTAAACTAAAAGCAGAAACCGTTAATATATAAGAGGATATTTATCACAATCTTACCATATTTAAAAATGCTTGGTATTAGTCATATTATAGATTTCATTAAGTTTTTCTCTCCGATGAAAATAAATCTGAGGTTGAAAACAGGGTATACGGTGATTGTAATAAAGCTGATGAATGCTGTAATAAGGCATGGAGCTAAAAAAGCATAAAGAAGAGCGGGCGTATTTGATATTTCTATTCGCAATGTGTGAACAAAACGACTACTATATCGATGAGCAAATAGGCAGTTACCATTGGTTGCTAGTTGAATATTTGGAAGTGGAAAATAAAAATTACCGTTGTAATTTCAGTATGTTAATTAAAGAATATGCCAATACTGAATGTTATGCAAAAGCACTGGAAGAATATAGATATATGGGAACCCTAGAAAAGAGTTAAATAAATTAATATTCGTTTAAATTTCTATTGAATAAAAAGGGTTCTAATGCTTAAACTATTTTCGCCTTCATGAAAAAGAAAAACTCAGTTGAGTTAAGTTCCTTTATAGACTATAGCAACAAAAAGTTCAAGGCTGGCAGACCAATTATGCGGTTTGTAATGGATCATTTTGAAGGTGAGGTAGTTCCGAAGTTTCATTTTTTTTCTAAAACGCCAAATAATACCGAATTTCAAATTTCAGCTAAAGCGGCCTTAAGCGCTGAATTACAAGGTCATTTTTTCGAGATGAATCTGCTACTTATCGAGTTTCAAGGGATTTATACCGAAGAGTTGATGCTGAATCGAGCAGAGTTCCTAAAACTTGATTTAGAAAAATTCAAAAAGGATTTTCATTCCGATTATATTGTAAAACGCCTAGAAGATGATATCAATTTAGCAAAAAGTAGAGGAGTTGCTTTAGCCCCAAGTATTGCTATCAATGATTATTTATATGAAGGAGCATGGGATGAACACGCTTTAATAGAGGCAATTGAAAATGCTAATACTAAACCTGTAACAAATGCAATGCAGAGTTTCTTACATTGGGGAGCATCAGCTGCAGTAATGCTTCTTTTAGCTGCAATAGCGGCTTTAGTTTTCGCCAATATTGGTTTTATTGAGCAGTATGAATTTTTACGCCATTTTAAACTCGGTTTTCTTGCAGGTAGCAACAGCTTTATACTTCCTATAGAAGTTTGGATAAACGATGGTTTAATGGCTATCTTTTTTTTACTGATAGGCTTAGAAATAAAGAGAGAAGTTATCTCTGGAGAACTCTCCGATATCAAAAAAGCCAGTATGCCAGTTATTGGAGCAATAGGAGGAATGTTGATTCCTGCATTGCTGTATTTCTTTATAAATAAAGAGGGTTCTGGATCGCATGGCTGGGGAGTGCCAATGGCTACTGATATCGCATTTACATTAGGTTTAATGGCGTTATTGGGTAAGAAAGTTCCCAACGCATTGTTAGTTTTTATTTCAGCGTTAGCTGTCTCTGATGACTTGGGAGCTATTGTAGTTATTGCTTTATTTTACGGTCATGGTTTTCATATTGGAGCATTTGTAGCGGCTTTAGTAATTATTGGAATTATGGGGGTGTTAAGCTATCAGAAAGTGTATTCCAAGACCATTTATGTAGTTTTAGGTTTGGTATTGTGGTTTTTCATCTTCCAGAGTGGCTTGCATGCAACCTTGGCTGGAGTTATAACCGCTATTCTTATTCCGGCTAGAAGGAGAGGGAATATTGTAGGTATAGCTACACAATCTAGCATCATATTCGAAGATGAAATTCAGCGTATAAAAGACTCAGATAATAGTCAAGAAAGTATTCGTCATGGGGCGTTAAAGGTCATACGAAAAGCATTTAACCGTTTAATCGGTCCTGGAGAACAAATCGAATATTCTTTGGAAGCAACGGTGAACTACTCCATACTTCCCTTATTTGCTTTTTTCAATACTGGAATTTTGGTTGTAGGGACTTATTTTAATGTTTTTACGCCAATAAACCTTGGGATAATCGTTGGGCTTTGTATCGGTAAGCCTCTCGGTATTGTTGGGTTTTGCTGGCTAGCGGATAAGTTTAAAATCGCCTCATTATCTAGTGGTATAAGTTGGCCGCAACTCTTTGGTGCGGCTTGCCTGGCAGGAGTTGGGTTTACAATGTCTATAGTAGTTGCTGGTGCGGCATTCGAAGGCGAAATGTTAGATGGCGCAAAACTCAGCATATTAATTGCATCGGGGCTTTCGGCTGTGTTTGGGTTATTTATTTTGAAAAGAGCGGTGAGCTGAAGTAGTTTTATTAAAAAATGAAAATTTTGTACAGTACAATTCTACAAGGTTAGATATGTCACATGAATTCTGAAAAAGCATTCCAAACTTTGAATAAACAAAAATTAGTTATGGCAACAATCAATCTTCTAGCAGCTAAATTTAAAGAAGACATTTTCAATTACGAAACTTCTAAAGAGTGGAAATATCAGGACAACGTTCCTGCGATTATTGATTTCTATGCTGATTGATGCGCCCTCTGCAAAGTGTTAGCTCCAATATTGGATGCTCTTTATAATGAGTATAAAGGCAAAGTAAAAATTTAAAAGTGAACACAGAAATAGAGCAGGAGCTTTCCTCAGCATTTGAAATCAGAAGTATTCCAAGTATTCTGTTTATCGTATTAGGAGACAAACAACCCATGATACAAGCTGGGTTATTACTAAAAGTTGCTTTGATAGATGCAATTGAAGAAAAATTATTGAAACGATTAGAAGTGTAGTTTTTGATTGGTTTAACTAAATTGGAGTAATTACAGGATTAAAAAATACCCTGAAAACTTTGGGCTTTTTTAATTTTCTTTGAAAGACGAGTAGCTCATTTGATAAGTCTTGAAATAGTCACTTATTCTATTTTCAACTGAATACTGGCTGGTTTGTTTATAAAGAAAAGGGTAATTTCACGTTCCTTTAAATAAACATATTCTATGTCAAAATATTCATCTTCAATTCAAGAAAACAAACAACGTTACTTAGACGAATTATTCGATTTACTTCGAATTCCATCAGTAAGTGCAGATCCAGCTTATAAAGGGGATGTTATCCGAACTGCAGATGAAGTAGCCAAACGTTTGACTGAGGCTGGAGCAGAGAATGTTGAAGTATGCGAAACTCCTGGTTTCCCAGTAGTTTATGCCGATAAAATGATTGATCCATCAAAGCCTACAGTCTTGGTTTATGGTCATTATGATGTACAGCCTGCAGATCCAGTTGAATTGTGGACTTCAGGTCCGTTTGAGCCTGTTATTAAAGAAACACCAATTCATCCTGAAGGAGCAATTTTTGCTCGAGGTGCATGTGATGATAAAGGTCAAATGTACATGCATGTTAAGGCTTTTGAATTAATGATGCAGCACGATACCTTGCCGTGTAACGTAAAGTTCATGATTGAAGGGGAAGAAGAAGTTGGATCTGAAAATTTGGAATGGTATGTAAAACGCAACCACGAAAAATTGGCCAACGATGTTATCTTAATTTCAGATACTGGAATGTTGGCAAACGATATTCCTTCGATTACAACTGGTCTCAGAGGACTTGCTTATATGGAAGTTGAAGTAACTGGTCCAAATCGAGATTTACATTCTGGATTATACGGTGGAGCAGTGGCCAACCCAATAAACATCCTGACGAAGATGATTGCTTCCTTGCAAGACGAGGACAATCGAATTACTATTCCAGGATTTTATGATAAAGTAGAAGATTTGAGTGCTGAAGAACGTGCTGAAATGGCGAAAGCTCCTTTTAGTTTAGATGCTTACAAAAAAGCATTGGATATGAACGACGTGCATGGAGAGACAGGCTACTCAACTATGGAACGTAACTCTATTCGTCCAACATTGGATGTAAATGGAATATGGGGTGGTTATATTGGTGAAGGAGCTAAAACGGTGATTGCTTCAAAAGCAAATGCAAAAATCTCAATGCGTTTAGTTCCAGGACAAACTCCAGACGAAATTTCAGAATTATTCGAAAAGCACTTTATAGCTATTGCACCAAAAAGTGTAAAGGTAAAAGTAACCTCGCATCATGGCGGACATGGTTATGTAACGCATACTAACGATCATGCATACAAGTCAGCAAGCAGAGCTTACGAAACTACGTTTGGAAAGAAACCAATTCCGGTTCGTTCTGGAGGTAGCATTCCAATTGTAGCCTTGTTCGAGCAAGAATTGAAATCAAAATCTATTCTTATGGGATTTGGTTTGGATAGCGATGCTATACATTCACCAAACGAACATTTTGGAGTATTCAATTACCTAAAAGGTATTGAAACAATTCCCCATTTCTACGAGTTTTTTGCTGAGGCGAATTAGGTTACTTATGGTTGGTTTTGTGAGGCTAGTTATTATGTTCTAATAAAACACGTTGAAATGATAGGATAGATAAATTACGGATGATTCAGATTTATTTATTTCCATGTTTTTCATACAATTCGATTACAAAATTGAAGCTAGAGGTCCTGAGTTCGCTAGCCTAAAAATTAGCGATCAACAAACTCAGTTCGTGTTCAATTAATATAAAAAACCGAGTGGTTATTGGACAACCTTTGGTACTTGGAATATTCCTACACTTCTTTAAACCAATTACTTGCTTTGTGCACTAAAAATAGTGCAGTTATTGTTGCGCTTATTTTGTTTTTTGCAGGTTCGATCAATGCTCAAAATGATGCTAGTTTTTATCATTTGGACGTTAGAGATGGGCTGTCTCAAAATTCTGTTTACGATATCACCCAAGACCGACAAGGCTTTATTTGGGTTGCTACTGAATTTGGGTTGAATCGTTGGGATGGAAAAACCTTCATGCATTACTTGCATAAAGATGGAGACAGTAACTCCATGTCAAATAATTTCCTGAACTGCATTTACGAAGATTCCAAAGGCACTCTATGGTTAGGAACTAATGGAAGTGGAATATCTAAATTCAACAAAAAAAAAGGAACTTTTGAGAATTACGCTTTTGCATCGCATAAGGACAGTTTGTTTCAAAACAACTCCGTTTGGAGTATAACTGAGGATGAAAATTCGAATTTATGGATAGGCACTTTTGGCGGTGGGCTTAAATACTTTGATACGAAAACGGGAACGATCACTTCCTATCAAGGGATATTTAGTAGGCAGCTAGGGCGAAATTGCAAAGACATAAGAAAAATATCCGTGAATAATGATGGAACACTTTGGTTAGGAGCTTTCGACGGCGGCTTATATCACTTTGATCCAATTACCAAGAATATTAAATCCATAAAGCTAATCGACGGTTTAGATAGCTATAGAGCCATGAGCCTGCTCAATCAAGATTCTGTTCTTTGGATAGGCAGTTATGCAAACGGAGCTTTTCGATTGAATACACTTACTCAAACTGTAGAACGGTATTTATACCAAGATCAAGAGTTTATTACGGGTGCGTTTATTAGGGATATGGTTGTAGATCCAAGGTATCCGAATTCAATTTGGTTTACTGTTTGGAATAAAGGAGTTTATAAACTGGATGCCAGAAACGGCACTTCCAATAAGTATAAACAGGAGAAGGATAATAAACTGTCATTGGCATCTAATGCCGTACTGCCATTGTTTGCAGACCGCAGCGGATTGATATGGGTGGGTAGTTATAAATCAGGGTTGAGTAGATTCAAGCCTAATTCTGAAAAAATGGAACACATCCAAATAATAGATTCTGTAAATCGAGCGGCTTCAATGGGTTCAATAAACGGAATCAGTGAATTTGGGTCTAAAGTGTACCTAGTTAGTGGAAGTAGAGGTTTATTGACTTGGGATAAAAAATTAAAGTCAATAACTCAAGTTCAAACAGCTTTTACCTTGGGTGGGTATTGTTTGCTAAGAGAAAACGATTCCATTATATGGCTTGGAGGAACTATAGACGGCCTATTAAGGTATAATGAAAATACAAAGAAGTCTGAGGTTTTTGCTTCTGATGCATCGAAGAAGGGCTCGATATCTGAAAGAGGGATTCGATGTGCGTTAAAAGATAAAAAAGGTAGATTGTGGTT
>CESE01056709.1_pt1 | contig 16888 bp, 14 predicted proteins | sample 350271 | NCBI WGS metagenome assembly CESE01 (sample SAMEA2621536, study PRJEB7988) | marine metagenome | isolation source: saline water (ENVO:00002010), including | reverse complement strand
ATAGCACCATTATTGAGGATGCAAATATAGACACAAGGATTTTATATATCAAAGAAAATTGATGTTAATTTACATTAATATTAATTTAGTCAGTTAATCACCGTTTATGGATCTCATTTTAGACATCGGAAACACAAGAATTAAGTACGCTACCTTTAAAAAAGGACGACTAAATCATAAAGGGTATTGTTCTGATAATGAATTAGAAAACGTGCTAATGACACTTGCTGGGGAAGTTAGCAGACTCTTAATAAGTACCGTTAAACCACTTACTAATTCTCAAGAAATTGAGCTTAAAAAAGTATGCTCAAAATTATCTGTTTTAAGCTCAAAACTAAAAATGCCTTTTAATAATAAGTACGAAACACCCAAAACTGTTGGTGCAGATCGTCTTGCTTTAGCCGCAGGAGGACTTTTAAATTCCCCTAATATTCCAATTTTAATAATTGATATTGGAACCTGTATGACCTTCGACTTTGTTTCAGATGAAGCTGATTATTTAGGTGGAGCCATTTCTCCAGGCTTACAAATGAGACTTAAAGCATTACATAATTTCACAGGAAAACTACCTTTGGTGACTGCTAAAGAACCCAAAGACTTAATAGGCAGAAATACAAATGATTCTATTTTATCGGGTGTTATTAATGGAATGCAGTACGAAATAGATGGTATAATAGATGCGTACAAATTGCGTTATCCAAGGGTTAAGACAATCCTTACAGGAGGGGATAGTACTTTCTTTGATAAGAAATTAAAAAATAGCATCTTTGCCGACGCAGATATCCTGTTAAAAGGGATGCATTTTATACTGGAACACAATACCGATGAAAATATCTAAAAGTTTATTAGTTGCATTTCTTTGCTTCCCTTTGGTGGCATTGGCTCAGCAAAATACTATTTCGCCTTATTCTTCTTTTGGAATAGGAGAATTTCAAAGCCAAGGCTTTGCCTTAAATAACGACCTAGGTGGTTTAGGAATCGCATTGCGGTCTAATAATCAACTTAATTTATTAAACCCTGCTTCTTCGAGCGCACTTACCTTAACCTCTTTCGAAGTAGGTGTAAGGGGTTCTGCCTTGTTTTTGAAGGATGCTAATTTTGAGCAAGAAGCTTTTTCTTCTACAATGGCCTACCTAAGTTTAGGTTTTCCAATTGCTAAAGGTGTTGGTGTAAGTGGAGGTTTATTACCTTACTCCTTTAAAGGATACCAATTATCTCAGAACTCAATATGGTCAGATGGTGTTGATACTTTAGAAACTACTATCGACTATATAGGATCGGGCGGTTTAAATAGAGCATTTTTGAATTTTGGAGCAGAATTAGCTGATGGACTATCTGTTGGTGTAACAGGGAATGTAATTTTCGGTACACTTACTCAGCAAAGAGATTTAAGATCTGATGCTCTAAATTTCATAAACCGTAGAGACGAAAATTTATATACTGTTAAAGATTTTTCTTTTGACTTTGGTGTACAATATCAAACAAATATAAAGGATAAGCAGTTAATTTTTGGTGCTACTTATACCCCACAAGCAAGCTTAGATGCAAGTAATAATGGAGCTATTTATACGTACAATATTGTAAATAATTTTGAATACATAAGAGATACAGTATCTGTAGATGACAGGAATTCAAATGGCTTGATATTACCAGCCGCTTTTGGAGCTGGTTTATCTTTAGGTAAAGAAAATAAATGGTTTGTTTCTGGAGAATACGAATTTAAAGAATGGTCTCAATTAAGCCTTTTTGAATCGCCTAACGCAAACCTTCAAAATGCGTCTCAGTTTAAGGTAGGTGCTTGGATAATACCAAACGACAAAGACGTTCATAAATATTGGAAAAGTATTCAATATAGAATGGGCGTAAATTACAATACGGGTTATTTAGCTATTTCAGAATTAGGCCAAAACGCTACGCAAACCAATCTAAACGACTTAAGTCTTAGTTTAGGTTTTGGCTTACCTTTAAAACGTTCTAATACAATTGCCAATATTGGTGTTCAGTTTGGTAAAAGAGGAACGATAGAGAGTAATTTAGTAGAGGAAAAATACATTAAATTCCACTTGGCCTTTACATTTAATGATAAGTGGTTCACAAAACGTAAAATAGATTAATAAATACACACTATGAGAGTGAAATTATTTTCAATGTTTACCTTAGTAGCATTGTCTCTTTCGGCTATTGCACAAGACGAAGCGACGCTATTAAAATACGGAACAGATAAAGATGCTTGCGAGCAAAACTTATCTATTTATACTGAGTTTTATAAGCAGAAAAATTATGCTGATGCTTATAGTTCGTGGGCATATTTATTCGATAACGCTCCTAAGCGTACTAAGAATATATATATTCATGGGCCTAAAATTATTAAAGGTTTAATTAAAACAGTTACCGAAGAAATTCGTAAAACTGCTTTAGTAGATTCTTTAATGATGGTTTACGACCAAAGAAATACATATTATCCTGGAAGCGAAGCAAGAGTTCTGGGTTATAAAGGTGCCGATATGTATAAATTCAAAAAAGGAACCACCGAAGGTTTGCAAGAATCTCAGGCAGCTCTTGGAGAAGCTTTTACAATGGCGGGTAATGCTAGTACAGCAAGTGTACTTAACTATTACTTTATTGCAACAACTAAATTGGTTCAAGCTAAGGTTCTTAAAGTATCAGATTTAATTGCATTATTTTCTGACCTTTCTGGTGTTATTTCTTATAAAGAAGCAAAGTTAATGCAAGACATTTACAATGCTGATCAAAAAGAAAGTCTTAGTTCTAAGGAAGCTAAAATTCTTAAAAAAGACCGCAAGGAACTTTCTACTTTAGCTGATGTAAAAGCGAACCTAGAAAAAACATTAGCTCCTCATGCTACTTGCGAAAAGTTAGTTGAGCTTTATACGGCTAATTTTGAGACTAAAAAGGAAGATGTTTCTTGGTTAAAACGTGCAGCAAAATTATTGAATAAAAAGGATTGTACAGAAGCAGGTATTTTCTTTACTATTTCAGAAGCTCTTTACAATATAGATCCTTCTCCATCTGCTGCTGCAAATATGGGAATTCGTTCTTTAAAACGTAAAGATTACGATAAGGCATTAGAGTTTTATACTTATGCTTTAGATAACGAAGAGGACAACCTTAATAAGGCACAATACGCTTACCGTTTAGGACAAACATACAGTGCGATGAATAAGAATCAATCTGCTAAAAGTTATGCTTTAAAGTCGGCTTCATTCCGTTATGGTTGGGGTGATCCTTATATTTTAATAGGAGATCTTTATGCAAAAACATCACGTAAGTGTGGAGAGTTGCAAACAGAATTCCTTAAAAGAGTTGGTTACTGGGCTGCGATAGATAAATACGAATACGCTGTAAGTATAGATTCTTCTGTAAAAGCAAAAGCAGCAGATAGAATTGCAAAGTACACTGAACAAATACCTAGTAAAACAGATATTTTTACAGAAGGTTTAATAAATGTACCAACCTACAAAATTGAATGTTGGTACACAGAAACGGTAAATGTTAAAGTTCCAGAATAAGTATTTTAGTACGCTAATACAAACTCATTATGAGGCTTTATACAAATAGAAATATTAAAAGCATTGCAGCTCTATTTGGGCTAGCAGTGCTTTTTTCGTGTAAAACTAATCCTGTAGAAATGGAAGCGCTTTCTAAGGAATTAGATGAACCAACCATTTCTACTACAGAAATAGAGTGGTTTTACACCAAAAACGGAAAAGCCTCTTTTAAATTAAATTCTCCCGAAATGTTTCGTTTTGACGGAGAAGAAGCTTACCTTGAATTTCCAAACGGAATAGGCTTAGAATCTTATGAAACGGAAGGCGAAAAAGATGCTTACCTAAGTGCCGATTACGCCATTCAGCATCTAAAGAATAAGCTTATAAAAGCCAAAGGAAATGTGCTTTTAGAAAACGTAAAAGGAGAGAAGCTAGAAACAGAATACTTAATTTGGGACGAAGCTAAAGAACTTATTTATACCGAAGAATTTGTGAAAATCACCAAAAATGGACAGGTAATTACAGGCGAAGGATTTGAGTCGGATATTTATTTTAGTGAATATACCCTGAAAAAAAGTAGAGGAATAATAAATTTAGATCATGCAGAATAAAGCACAAAAAATATTTATCGTATTATGGTTGTTATTTGCCGTTTATGCTATGCTAGACTCGCTTTACCATATTTTTATATTGGACCAACTAAACAACGGTTTAATGTATTTAGGAGCTTCGGCATTAGCCTATATTATGCACCGTGTACGAAAAAAACAATACTCTCAAGAAGACTAGAAATTCATGGACCCCAGTAGTTTATCGATAATATTTATATCACTTTTACTTTCTGCCTTCTTTTCGGGTATGGAAATAGCTTATGTTGCGTCTAATAAGCTACACATCGAGTTAATGAAAAAGAGGGGAGAGTTTAACGCTCGCCTTTTATCGCCTTTATTAAAAAGCCCTTCTCGTTTTATTGCCACCATGTTGGTGGGTAATAATATTGCATTGGTAATATATGGAATTGAAATGGCCTTAGTTTTAGAGCCTTTTTTAAGATACATTACCACAATTAATAGTTTAGTATTATTGCTCCAAACCTTTTTTTCTACAGCAATTGTTTTGGTTACGGCAGAGTTTATTCCAAAGGTTATTTTTAGCTTAAATGCCAATAAGTTTATGAGCATTTTTGCAGTTCCGGTATGGATTTGTTATTACGGGCTGTATTTTATTGTTTCTCTTGTAGTAGGGATTTCAAATTTTATTTTGAAGCATATAATGGGGGTACAACAACAAGATCAAAAACCTGTTTTTGGTAGGGTAGATTTACAAAAGTACCTCGAAGAACATACCAGTGGAGTTAGCGATTTAGATGAACAAGATTCTGAAATACAAATTTTTCAAAATGCTTTAGATTTTTCAAAAGTCAAAGCTCGAGAATGTATGGTTCCTAGAAACGAAATTGTGGCAATGGAATTGAATGACTCGATAGAAAACCTACGTGATAAATTTATTGAAACAGGTTTTTCTAAAATTGTAATTTACCAAGATAACATTGATAATATTATAGGATTTACTCATTCTTATGAGCTTTTTAAGCAACCCCCAAATATAAAATCTATTTTACTTCCTATTGCACTAATAACCGAAACTATTACTGCAAACGACATTTTAAACCTCTTTATTAAAGAAAGAAAAAGTATTGCTTTAGTAATAGATGAGTTCGGTGGAACAGCTGGTTTGCTTACTGTAGAAGATGTTGTAGAGGAATTATTTGGTGAAATTGAAGATGAACATGATTCTATTGACCTTGAAGAGCAAGAGGTAGATGCAAATACGTTTATTTTTTCAGGTAGATTAGAAATTGATTACCTCAATCAAAAATACCAACTCAATCTTCTTGAGTCAGATGAGTATGAAACCCTAAATGGTTTAATTATTTCTCATGCTGAAAGCATCCCTAGTAAAAATCAAAAAATAGCAATAAGGGACTATAATTTTGAGATTTTAGAGGTTAATAAGACTAGAATTGAAAAAGTACAGTTATTCCGTAGCTTATAAAAGCATATTTTTTTAATAATTTGTATATTCGCTGCCTTGACAAACGAAAAACACACTTATAATGATATCACTAGATAATTTAAGAAAGCGTTCTGGTCTTCTTATGGTCGGAATTGGAGTTGCTATGGGAGCATTTCTTTTAGGAGATTTAATGAGCTCTGGTAGTTCACTATTGAATGGAGGACAAGGCGTAATAGGAGCTATAAACGATGAAGTAATCGATTATCGTGAATTCGAAACAGAAGCTCAAAACTTAGATCGTATCTTTAACTCTCGCCAAGATCGTAATGTCTTGAGAGATAATTTATGGAACGACAAAGTGAATGATGTAATCATGAGCGAACAGTATAGCGAATTAGGTTTGGCTATTAGTGCTGAAGAATTGGCTGGTTTAACTTTTGGTTATAAATCTGCTGAAATGTCTGCTACCGCAAAACAATTTTTTGGGGTTACCGGACAAGATGTTTCTGCACCACAATTAGCAGGAGTTGTTCAGCAAATTCATGATAACGATCCGCAAAGATGGATGTATTTTGAAAATGTTATCCGCAAGGAGCGTTTAGGACAAAAATATGTAAACTTAATCCGCCAAGGTTTAAGTGCTTCTACTATTGATGCAGAGGTATTCTACAACGAACAGGGAACTCAAGCGAGTGGACGTTATGTATTTAAAGCTTTCGATACTAGTATTGAAGTGAGTGATTCAGAAATTAGTTCTTATTATGCATCTCACAAAGATGAGTACCCTCAAAGTGCAAGTCGCGAATTGAGTATCGCTGTATTTGATATAGCTCCAACTCAAGCTGATAAAAACGCTACTAAAGCACGTATTTTAGATTTAGTAGAAGATAAGCAAGTATATAATAAAACAGCAAAAGCAAACGAAATAGTAAGTGGTTTTAAAACTACTACCAATGCTGCTGCATTTGTAAATACACATTCTGATGCTTCTTTTGATGCTACTTACTATGCAGAAGGACAATTATCTCCAGCTATAGAATTAGAGATGAGAACTGCCGAATTAGGTTTCGTTTTTGGACCTTATGAAGAAAATAACAGCTTTAAAATTGCTCGTTTAAACGATCGTCGTAACGACTCTGTACAAGTCGCTATTATACAAATTGCTATGGATGCGAGCGAGGAAACTGCAAACGAGATCTATGCTCAAGCAAGTGAAATGGCTGCTGCCAAAGACGCTGCTAGTTTTGATGCTATGGCAGATGAAAAGAATATTGCCTTAACTGCTGCTACTGTACAAGATGCAGATAGAACAATTGCAGGTATTGGTGAAGCTCGTAACCTTGTGTTTTGGGCTTATAACGAAGATTCTGAAGTAAACATGGTAAAGCTAGACGACCAAAATACTCGTATTGTGGTAATGATGTTAACTAATATTTCTGCTAAAGGTACTCAAGCTCTTGAAGAGGTAAGTGCTCAAATAGAAATTGCTGTGAAAAAAGTAAAAAGTGGTGATGCTTTAATTGCCGAGTTTAATTCTCATGTTTCTTCTGCTAAAACAATTGATGATCTAGCAAAGACAATGAGTTTAACTACAGAGCAAGTTAATACTATGGCTTTCTCTTCTAATGCTATTCCTGGCGGATTTGAACCAAATGTAGTTGGTGCTTTTTACGGAATGGAAAAAGGACAGTTGTCGAAACCTGTTTTAGGTAACAATGGAGTGTATGTAGTTTATGCTGATGACTTTATTGCATCTACTGCACCAAAGGACTTAACAGCTTTAAAAAAGCAGTTAGAAGGTCAACTACAACCAAGAGCTAATTTTGAAGCTACAAACGCTTTAAAAGAGCTTGCAGACATTGAAGATAACAGAGCTAAGTTTTATTAGTCTTTAGTTTTATAAGTACAAAAAGCTGTTTCGAGAGAAACAGCTTTTTTTGTGCTATATATTTTGGTTGAGGATTGGAAAACGAGACAGGATCCAGAAGTTTTTAAAAAAGGAGTCAGGAGTGAGATGGAGACGAAATTAAGAAATTAGAGATGTTAAGAAAAGGAGTCATAAAAATGGGGGTTTAGATTGCAGTTTTCAATTCTAAGTCAAATCTAGCAGTTAATCGCTTTAAAAAAGGGACATTAAAAACGTTCCAATAATTACTTGTTATTCTTATCTGCTAGATTATAGACTTGCATTTTACGAGCACTATTATTTAGCTATAGCTTAGTTTTATTAATCTCAAATAGTTTTCAAAATCACTCAATTATCATTTGAATAATAGTAAGAATCCCTTTAGTGATCAAATATTTGTAAAACGAGGGTCTATTTTTTTTGACACAAGTTCCATAGGAGAAAAATAAAATAATAGGTATTGCTCCAATGGAGCTTTTAACTTATTTAGTGATGTGTTTTACAAAGATTAAGCTCCTCTGTAGCTCTATAAAATCAAATACAAAATTTAATTTTATGAATTTATTTACACAGCCCTAAGAATACTTCACAATGTACAAAGTCAAAATAAACTTAAGTCGTACCTAATCAGCTAAGAAGCACCTAAATTATAACTATACAGTTTTTTACCTGCAATTAAGGGATAACATATTGTAGCCTTCCCTAAAATCGGACAGTACTCAATTTGAATTTATTAACTTAAAACTTCTTTCAGTTTAATTTTAGCGTTAATTCCCAAGTATTTCAATTCCTTTTTGAACAGCAGGGTCTGTATGGTTAAGAACTGTAAAGAAGCCTAAGTCATTCCATTTTTGCCTTGCTATACTAGTTGTAAGTCTTTTTATAATCCAAGGCTTAGAGCGGCTAATTTCATCCTTATTTATAGGAATTTCATTTTCCTTGGTTAGCTGAATAAAGGACTTAAATAGATCATCTGAAATCGTAAAGTCTGTCGCAAAATTTTCAGGATTAGAAAATGAATTTAAAAAATCAGTGTGGGTGTCTACATAATCGAATACAAAGCCACTAATAATATTTGCTGCGAGTACTTTAAAAAGCCAATCAGATCTTCCGTTAGTGTCTAAGGGAACAAAGTAGTCTGGAGCTATTCCTCCACCACCATAAACAACCCTACCTTCGTCTGTATAATATTTTAAAGAGTCTGCTATTTTAATGCTGTCTTGAGAATAGAGCTCACCATTCTCATAACGTTTAACGGCTTCCAAATGATAAGCATCAACATCTTTAGAATAGTCTTTTTGAATAGATCTACCTGAGGGCGTATAGTAACGAGCAGTAGTTAATCTAAAAGCAGAACCATCACTCATTTGGGTTTGTTCTTGTACCAATCCTTTTCCAAAAGTTCTTCTTCCAATAATGGACGCACGATCATGATCTTGTAGAGCACCTGCCACAATTTCACTTGCCGAAGCTGAACCTTCATCTACTAGAATAACTAAGTCTTGTTCTTGAAATCCTCCATAACGGCTTGCATTGTAAACTTTTTTGGATCTCGAATTACCTTGTGTATAAACGATTTCTCCACTTTTTAAAAACTCATCTACCATTGCGGTGGCGGCATGTAAATATCCACCAGGATTAGAGCGTAAGTCCAGGACTAGTTTGTTCATGCCCTCTGTTTTTAGATAGTCTAAAGCAGTTGTAAATTCTGCATCTGTTGTTCCAGAAAAGCGATTCACTTTAATATAGCCAATTTCAGCATTTATCATATAAGACACGTCAACACTAGTAATTGGAATTTTATCTCTAATAATATTAAACTCAATGAGTTTAGAGAGTCTCGGTCTTTTAATAAATAGCTTTACTTCTGTTCCCTTAGCTCCACGTAGATTTTTAACAACATCGGAGTTTGTGAAGCCGACGCCAGCTACATTGAGTGTATCTACCTTTACTATACGGTCGCCAGATCGAATTCCTGCTTGCTCAGAAGGTCCTCCAGAAATAGGGCTAACTACTACAATAGTATCGTGTTGAATTTGAAACTCTACGCCAATGCCTTCGAAATTACCTTGCATTCCTTCGGTAATAGATTGCATGTCATCTACGTCAATATAAGAGGAATGTGGATCTAAGCTTTCTAAAGTATTGGAAATAATTGCTTCTTGGAGACTGTCTAAATCGAGTTCATCTACATAGTTGTATTCTAAAAAACTAAGTAATTCTACCAGTTTAGGAAACTCTGAGGAAGTTGAACTAAGCTGAATATATTCAGGAGTATTCGATAAATATTTACCCAAGTACATTCCAATGGTAAAGATGAAAAGAATTAAAAAGGGTCTTTTAAGAATAGATTTATTATTGCTCATTTTGTAAGTTTTCCAAAGGTATATGTACTATTTCTACGCCTGCTTTTTCTAAAAAATCTATTCCAGAGGTGTCTTTGTATTTATGAATAAAAACGACACGTGTTATACCAGATTGATATACGAGTTTACTACAATCTTTACAAGGAGATAAGGTTTGATAAAGTGTTGCCCCTTCTGTACTTTGAGTAGAACGAGCAACCTTAGAAATTGCATTTGCTTCGGCATGTAAAACGTACCATTTAGTGTCTCCAGTATCCGTTTCACAAACGTTTTCAAATCCCGATGGAGTTCCATTATAGCCATCAGAAATAATCATTCGATCTTTTACTATTAATGCCCCAACCTGTTTACGTTCGCAATAAGATAAGTTTGCCCATTCTAAAGACATTTTTAAATAAGCGATATCGTATTTTAGTTGTTTGCGCGAATGGTGTATTGTATGAGACATGAAATAGGTTTAAATAAATTTATACTAAAATACTAATAAGGTGGACAACTAGTACGCATTTTCTTCTCCGCTAATTGCGTTTGAAACAGTTTGTAAAACGATTCTAACATCTAAAATTAAAGACCAATTTTCTAAATAAAAGACATCAAATTTCACCCTGTTGTTAATGTCAGTCTTAACTTTTATTTCTCCTCTATAACCCTTAATCTGTGCCAAGCCAGTAATTCCGGGTTTCACAAAATGACGCACCATATATTTGTTTACGCTTTTCGAAAATTCTTGAGTATGTTGTAGCATGTGAGGACGAGGTCCTACAACGCTCATATTTCCTATAAGTACGTTAATAAATTGAGGTAATTCATCTATACTTGTTTTACGCATAAAAGCACCCATTTTGGTAATCCTAGCGTCCTGTTTAGTGGCTTGTATTTCGTTTGCTTGTGTATTCGATTTCATAGATCGAAACTTATAACAGCCGAAAGCTCTACCATTTAAGCCATCCCTTTTTTGTTTGAAAAATATAGGACCTTTGGATTCCCAACGAATTAATATGGCGATAATTGGGATTAGCCAAGATAGTAATAGTGTGATAACCAAGCCTGAAAAAACGATGTCAAATAATCGCTTAATAAAGCGTCTGAAAACGTCGTCTAAAGGTAGTTGTCTAAAAGATATTACAGGCAAATAGTCGTAGTATTGTACAGCTTCCATTTTTCTGAATACTCCTTTGTAATCAGGAACTAATTTAAGGGTGATTAAATTATTATCTGCAAAAATTTCAAATTCCTTAATTTGTTCTTTAGAAATAGAGTTCATGGATAGGTATATCTCATCGATATTATTCTCTTTCGCAAAATTAAAGCTTTCAGAGATTTTACCTAAAAATTTCCCTTCATTATTTTCTGTATCAGAGAAGTATCCTTTTAGCCTATACCCTAATTCTAAACGAGAATTAAAATATTTTCTAAGAACAGAAACACTTTCATCTTCTCCAATAATAATAACATTTCTGTAGTTACCCCCAGCAATACGATACCCTTTTAATAGGATTACAATACTTAGTTTGGAGACTACAATTAAAGAGTAAATTAAGAGTAATGTTACGAGTTGATCATTTACTGCATTCCCTTCTTTAAAGATTCCGAAGTATGTAAAATAGGCTAGGAAAAATGTAGAAAATTGAGCTATTATAAGGTAAACAGCTTTTGATGGACGTGCATTTCTATAAAGATTATAAAATTGATTGTTGAACGAAATTAACAACCAAGCTGCATTAAAGAACAGAATATAAACCAAATCTAAGTACAAAACGGGGTTCATATAACACATCACCCCATTAATAATCGATAGATCGATTGAGGTCATTATGGGTTTTAGTAAATTTGAATATCCTCTATGCACAATTTTGTTATCTGTACAAGCTACACTTTCAACGCAGCTTTATTTTTAACCATTCTTTAAATACTAACAAAATGAATTTAGTATTTCCAACTAAGTATCTTTTCCACATTCTTTGCGGTTCTTGAAGTAGTCTATACAACCACTCTAAGCCAGTGTTTTGCATCCATAAAGGAGCTCTTTTAACTAAACCAGAAACTACATCGAAACTACCACCTACGCCCATTACAAAACTAACTTTAGCTAGTGTTTTTCTATGATTATAAAGAAAGTTTTCTTTGGTTGGGGAACTTATAGCAACAAATAGTATTTGTGCTCCGCTATCTGCTATTTGTTGTGCTATATTTTTTTCATCTTCAGTAGAAAAATAGCCGTTTCTGTATCCTGCAATAATATTATTAGAATACTGATGGCTGTATTTTTGTACCACTTTTTTTACGATTTCTTCTTTAGCTCCTAAAAAGAAAATTTTATATTCTTTTTTATGTGCTAAGTCAACGAGATTTGACATCAAGTCAATTCCAGCAACTCTTTCTTTTAAAGGGTCCCCCAAAACTTTAGAAGCCCATACAACTGCTTGTCCATCTGCATTAATTAAATCTGCCTTGTTTACAGATTGCATTAATTGCGCGTCCTCTTGCATGGCTACAATTTTCCCGGCGTTTACAACCACATGGTGTAAGCTCTTGTTGTTAGAAATACTTTGATCGATAATATCTAGAGTATGGCTCATAGAATAATTATCGATAGTAGTATTTAGAATGTGTATTCTGTTAGGCATTAAGGTTTTAGGGCTGTTGAAAATAAATAAGAACTATTTATTAGATACAAAAATAGTAATAATAATTTTACTTGCATAGCCGTCTATCATAAATACTCTATATATAAGTTTTGGTGTGGGATTAAATTTTCTTAGAATTAATTTTTGATTGATGGAAATTAGTAAAAAGAAAAATAGTACTAAAAAAACTAACGAATGTTATTCCAGCATTTCTAACCAATAAATTCTCGACTAGGCAGATTGCAATTATAGAGACAAAAAAGAATAAGCCCAAAAAATCTCTTGATTTTAATGTGAAATTTATATTGAAGATTAAATAAAAACAAAATAAAATAAGAGCTAAAATCCCACCTTCAATAGTAAAGCCTAAAAATTGATTATGAGAATTGTAATTTTCTCTTGCAGCAGTATTCATTCCCATTTTAATATACTGACTTTTCAAAACTTCAGTTTCCATCGAAATACCGTGACCAATAAAAGGATGTTCCCTTAAGACTTCTATTGCTGCACACCATCTAGCTACTCTAGAGTCTCCACTTCCTTTTCTATTGTAATTAGTACCAACTTGGTGCGTTAGTTCCCAAGTGGTTTCCTTACTTATACGCTGAAATAAGTAAGTATTTTTAAAAAGACTAAAAAAGATTACGACTACTATAGTCATCAATATACTGGTACTAATTACTGTTAGTTTTCTCTTTTTGAATTTAGATTGAAAAAACAGACCACAATAGAGTAAGATTAAAAGAAAATATAGACCGAGTACTATTCTTGAGTTTACAAATAATACAGATAAAGATAATAGTCCAACAAATAATGATTTCCAAATTTTAGAAACAAAAACATCAGTAAATAATAAGATTACTACAGAAGTTAATAGGTAGAGCCCCAAATAGGATGGGTGAATATCAATTGGATTTGTGAAGTTAGTGTTTATATGAAAATAATTAAATAAATCATTATCGACAGTAAAAAAAGGTTTTAGGCTATAGTATTTATTTAACACCAATACGATTAATAAAAATGAGGATAGTACCGCCCCAATAGTTAAGCCTTTTAAACTAAAATTCTTTATTCGTACAATATCCTTATTAGGTATAAATAGAAAAGCAATTGGGGTTAGTATAAAGCTTAACCTTCTCTCTAGAGCAATTAACACATCAGTACTGTTATCTACAATAAAAAAGCTCCAAAGAAATGGAATCATTAATAGTATTGTAGAATATAATACGGTAGAAATATTCGATTTTTGAAAATTTAGTTGTTTTGACAAAAGAAGTAGAGCTACTACAAAATAGAATAAAGCTAAAACATAATTATTTAGTCCATTTGCAAAGGGTAGTGCAAATGCAAATGCAAACGATATATATGGCAGACTATTATTTCTTAAGTACAACATTTTCCTTTATATACATTAAACTGAATAATAGACCAATGAAAACTGCGGACATTCCTGAACTAAAAACATGACCAGCAATAGATGAAATACCAAGTAGAACAAAGACCATTAAAAATACAAAATTTGTATAAGGATGTTCTTTTAGTTTTGATAGCTTCCATGATTGACTCATCAAATTAAAAATTAAAAATACAAATAAAAATAAACCAATAAAGCCAAAGGCAAAAAAGATGTCTGCAATATCAATTTCTATAATTTTGAAATTATTTAATAATTCATATTTGGTCTGACCTACTCCTATAATTCTTTCAATGAAGTTGTATTTTGATTGGTAAATACTATAAGAGTCTGCACAGAAAAAATTTCTATGTGATAATATAAAAGTGAATACATCTAGCTTTTCCCAATAGTAACTTATTCGTCCGTATCCAGAAGTATGCTTTAAGGCGATCCATGTACCAAAGGCCATTATTGGAATGAAACCAAAAACTTTATATCCAAGTTTTTTAAATTCTTCAGTATTTGATTTTATTGATGGACGTTTGAGAGGTATTAATACTAAAAGTAACAAGACCCCCAAGGTTCCTGTTTTAGAACCAATACTTAAACCTATAAACAAACTAAAAATCGTGAAAAGGTAAAATTGCCAGCCCTTTTTCTTGAAAAACATCTCATATGCCAAAATTGAGGTAAGAATAATTAACAAGGCTGAGGTTTCATTTCCTGCATAAAACAAACCTTTACTTCCAATATCTCCAGATGCGTACATCGGATATCCGAATCCTACATATTTCATTAAAATGTTAACTACTAATACGATATAAGAAAACCAAACCAAGTTAAATAGTTTTTTTATTTCTGTGGGCTCTTGACGTTTAATATACTCCCTAAAAAAGAAGAAACTCAATAAAGGCATTAAATACTTACTCACTTTAACTATGTCACTAAATAAAAAGCTAGCATCAAGTTGTATAAATATTTGATAGAAACTAGGTATAAGCAGCAGCAAAAACAACAAACAAGAAGTGAGTAGTAGTTTAAAATTGAATAAATAGAATCGAAAAAACAATACAGCAATAATTATAAGTTTAAATAACTGACCAAGAGTTATTGGTAGTATAATCTCATTTTTGAGCATTATACTATTAATCATGTCCATAGGTAGTAATGCGAGCATTAACAAAACAATATATTTATCTAATTTTTGTAATTCGAGCATGACTAAAAGGTTTTTTCTAAGAGTTCGATTTCCTTTTTTACTGTTTTAGAGATATCAATATTTTCTATAGATTTTCTACCCTTAACAACAATTTCCTCAAAGCGACTTTTATTGCTTGTTATAGCAACTATTTTAGCTGCTATTTCTTCAGCAGAATTGGCTAAGATACCATTTACAGCATCTTGAATAAATTCTTTTTTAGAAGAATTATCTGTTGTCACCACTAGCAAGCCAGAAGATGCTGCCTCCATCATGGTTACTCCTTGAGAGTCCATTCTAGTTGTGGAGATAAATGCCCCGTAGTTTAAAAAAAGCTTCTTCATTTCTGATCTCTCTAAAAATCTAGAAATTATTTTCACTCTATTTTCTAGTTTTTTAGAGGCAATTAATTTTTGATATTTATTCTTATAAATACCTTCCCCATAAATATCGAGGGTGTATTTTTCGGGCAAATTATCTAATACTTCAATGGTTTTTTCTATGTCGTAAACTTTATTTGAAAGTGAACGAATTGTTACGATTTTGAATCGTTTGTCTACTTGATTTTTAAATTCAAAAAATGAGGTATCAATCCCATTTGGTATTATTTTATAATCGCTAATAGTCAAATTTAAATTTCTCTCGGTATCCTCTTTCATCCATAAAGAAGGAAAAACAAAAGGATATTTATTTTTTTGATTTCTGAAAAACTGTTTCATTTTTGGAATAACAAAACAATCTCTTTTAATCCATTTCAGAATATCTGAAATTCTATAATTGAATTCATACCAACGTGCCGTGTACTTTTGTACCTCACTTCCATGAACATACATTACTGTTTGTAAATTACATTTCATTATATGCTTATAAATCGGCCATCCGTTGTCTTTACTAAATGGATATATATTTAATAAGTGTAAATAAATGACTGACTGCTTATCCAGTAGTTTAATGATTTCTGTAGTAACCATCTTCTGTACTTTTACACCCTCATAGATATAAGAATCGAATGTTTTTGATGGCACATAAACTGTTACATTTATATTTTTTTGTTGCATCTCGAGGCACCTCATATGAACGAACATATGGTTATACGGTTTGTTTTCGCTAGGATACCTAGAAGTAATTACAACAATTTTCACCCTTTAGATTTTTGAATTAAGAATAAGGAAAGCTTGGGAGTCACAAACAATGATAATCTTTGAATTATGCCAAGTTTATCAGCTTTTAATATCCCCCAGCGATACTTCTTATGTAATGCCTTTAGTAGTTTATTGACCCTTCTCTTGTGCTCGTTCGATTCGTAGTCAGAAAGCAATTTTTGTAAGCCAATAAATCCATAGAAAAAACTTTTCTCAATTTGACTGTTCTTATTTGTATCGTTATACAAAGCCTCCAAGTCGTAGCATAATTCCATTGCCTCATCTATAGAGCTTTTACTCACTTTGGATGTCATTATCGATCCTTCGCGAATTATATAATTATAAAAAGGTGTATTTGTATTTTGCACCCTATCTGCTTTATACATTACCTCCAAGGTAAAACATACATCTTCGTATTTTCTCTCTTTAAATAAAATGTTATTCTGTTGCAGAAAAATACGTTTATAGAGTTTATTCCAAGCTACAATTGGTAGAATGTGAATACGACTCATATAATCGATTCCTGTATATACTTTATCGTTTAATTGATTAAATTTTTTAGGTAATAAATTTATTTCTACATCGTCTTTTAATACTCTATACGGTGTATCGATTACATCTAAATTATGAGCCATCGCTATAGTACATAATTGTTCTAAGGCACTTTCGTTAGATATATAGTCATCGCTATCTATAAATAATACATACGCTCCTTGACAATGAGAAAG
>CESE01020003.1_pt1 | contig 16950 bp, 19 predicted proteins | sample 350271 | NCBI WGS metagenome assembly CESE01 (sample SAMEA2621536, study PRJEB7988) | marine metagenome | isolation source: saline water (ENVO:00002010), including | reverse complement strand
GGAATTCAAGTTCTCCTTTCCATTCGGAGAAGGCGGCGTTTAGCAGCGGAAGGGGTTTGTATTTAAGAAATGAACCCTCAACACCTTCGGTACCCTCTCGTTGGAGTGAGTAAAACCAGAATAAGTAGTTCTAACTATTAATAATTAGTAGTTCTGAACGTCTGTTCGTCATCTTCGTCCAACATGCTTAGATAGCTTTTATAGCGTGATTGAGCTACTAGTCCGCCCTTTGCGGCTTCCATAACAGCACAATGTGGTTCGTTGACATGCTGGCAATCATTGAATTTACAGCCTTCAAGAACGGCTCTCATTTCAAGGAAATAGTGGGACAAAACCTTCTTGTCGATATCAATGATACCAAATCCTCTAATACCAGGAGTGTCAACTATATCCGCTCCAAAGCTCAAGTGGTGCATTTCAGCAAAGGTTGTGGTGTGTTTTCCTTGACGGTGATGATCAGATATTTTTCCAGTACTGAGGCTTAACTCAGAGTCAAGCGCATTGACCAATGAAGATTTTCCAGTACCAGAATGACCCGCCAACATGGAGGTTTTTCCTTTCATGTTTTCTTGAATCAAGTCAAGATTAACGTTTTCGGTAACGGATATTTGAATGCACTCATATCCAATAGCGGTGTACGTTTTTAGCCATTTTTCTAGTAACTCTCTATCGTCTTCTCCTAACAAATCTGCCTTATTAAATACTAAAACGGGCTTAATATGATAGGCTTCTGCACTGATGATCACTCGATCAACAAATCCGAACGTAGTTTCTGGGTCTTTCAGAGTTACAAAAACGAGCACTTGGTCAATATTTGAAGCTAGGATATGTCCTCGTTTGGAAAGGTTTATGGATTTTCGAATAATGTAATTGTCTCTTTTTTCTAGACGTTTTATTACTCCTTCGTTTTCATCTCTCTCCTCAAATTCAACCCAGTCTCCAACTGCCACGGGATTAGTTGAACGGATTCCTTTTACTCTAAAGTTGCCTTTTACAGTACACGCATATATTTCCGAATTTTCATTTCGAACCAAGTTAATTGCTCCTGTACTTTTCGTTACTCTTCCTCGCATTACTGCAAATTTACATTTTTGATTGCGCCTTCTAGTAAGAGTTGTGAATGAAGTATCGTTTGAACCCAAATCAAATTTTACATTTGTTCTTATGTCCATAGAGGTAAAAGAGGTAAGTAAGATTTACGGTAGCCAAAAGGCACTTGATAATGTATCGTTTTCTATTCAAAAAGGAGAAATCGTGGGTTTCCTAGGGCCGAATGGTGCTGGAAAGTCAACAATGATGAAAATTATCACTTGTTTTCTTCCGCAGAGTGCAGGTGAGGTAAAGGTTTGCGGGTTTGATGTTTCAGCAGATCCGATGGAAGTAAAAAAACGTGTTGGATATTTACCTGAGCACAATCCTTTGTACTTGGACATGTATGTCAAGGAATACCTAGGCTTTATTGCGGGTTTGCATAAAATTGAAAATAAAAAAGAGCGCGTTGCTGAAATTGTGGAGCAAGTTGGATTACAATTAGAGCAACATAAGCTTATCGGAGCTCTTTCTAAAGGATATCGCCAAAGAGTTGGTTTGGCACAAGCTCTGATTCATGATCCAGAAGTATTAATTCTGGATGAACCGACAACGGGTTTGGATCCAAATCAAATTGAAGAAATCCGGAATTTGATAAAAAAGGTAGGAAAGTCCAAAACAGTTATGATGAGTACGCATATTATGCAGGAAGTAGAAGCGGTATGTGATCGAGTTATAATTGTCAACAAAGGAAACCTTGTTGCGGATGATAGCTCAGGTGGGATTTCAAAATCAAAGAAAAATGAGTTCGTATTAAAAGTCGAATTTGGCGCCATTGCCAGCGAGAAAATGTTGCTGGAAATTCCTAATGTCACAAAAGCGCAAAACGTAAATGGAAACGTTTGGCTAGTCGCATCAACTTCTGATGTTCGAGATGCAATTTTTAATTTTTCAGTAAGCAACAAACTTTCTGTTCTTGAGCTGCAAAAAGTGGAGCAGAGTCTTGAGGATGTTTTTAAGTCTTTGACCGCATAGTTTTTGGATTTATTTTTTGAATTTAGTTTAACGCCTGCAATTTTTAAAAAAGTGCTTTCAACTTTTGACTGAAATTCAAGGATACACAAAAAAGCATAATTTTCAAGGATTGGTATAGGGGGCTAGATTCCTTTCGTGGATTTTATTAAATTCGCAAATCATATAATTTACATTTAAAAAACAACGAGTTAATGTCTTACTTTTTTACTTCAGAATCAGTCTCGGAAGGACATCCAGATAAAGTATCAGATCAAATTTCTGATGCGCTAATTGATAATTTTTTAGCATTTGATCCAACATCAAAAGTTGCTTGTGAAACCTTGGTAACTACAGGTCAAGTATTTCTTGCTGGTGAGGTCAAATCAAAAACCTATTTGGACGTTCAAAAAATTGCGCGAGATACCATTACGCAAATTGGGTATACCAAAGGTGCATACATGTTTGACGCAAACTCATGCAGTGTATTGTCTGCTATTCACGAGCAATCGCCAGATATTAATCAAGGTGTAGAAAAAGCCGATCCAATGGAGCAAGGGGCAGGAGATCAGGGAATGATGTTCGGTTATGCTACCAACGAGACACGGAATTTTATGCCATTAGCATTGGAGATTTCTCACATGATTTTACGTGAGTTAGCAGCCATCCGGAAGGAAGGAAAACAAATGACTTATTTACGTCCTGATTCTAAGTCTCAAGTGACTTTAGAGTATGACGATAATGATAGACCAGTGCGTATCGAAGCAATAGTTGTTTCTACGCAACATGACGATTTTGATACGGAAAAAGTTATGTTGGATCAAATCAATAGTGATGTAAAATCTATTTTGATTCCTAGAGTTAAGGAATTACTTTCTGGAAAGAATCATTCTTTATTTAACGATCAAATAAAATATCACATTAATCCAACAGGAATTTTTGTAATCGGTGGACCTCACGGCGATACTGGACTTACAGGAAGAAAGATTATTGTCGATACTTATGGTGGTAAAGGTGCTCATGGTGGCGGCGCTTTCTCAGGAAAAGATCCAAGTAAAGTAGATCGATCTGCTGCATATGCGACAAGACACATTGCTAAAAACTTAGTCGCTGCAGGATTGTGTGATCAGGTCTTGGTTCAAGTTTCTTATGCTATTGGAGTTGCTGAGCCAATGGGGATTTTTGTCGATACCTACAGAACTGCGAAAGTTGATTTGAATGATGGACAAATTGCAAGAAAAGTAGAAACCTTATTCGATATGCGCCCGTATGCAATTGAGCAACGTTTAAAATTGCGTTCACCAATGTATCTTGAATCTGCTGCTTATGGTCACATGGGAAGAACAAATGAAACGGTAACAAAACGTTTTGAAACTCCAGATGGAATCGTAAAAGAAATGGAAGTAGAATTATTTACTTGGGAAAAATTAGATTATGTGGATAAAGTAAAAGCGGAATTTGGTTTGTAATCTTAAAAATATTCTTTCTAGAAAGCTAAATTGGGAAACTAATTTGGCTTTTTTTTTGATAAAAATTGAGTTACTAGCTGTCCAATAGCTATTTGGATACATTTAAAGCTGAAAGAAATAATACAACTGGTTTAGACAAATTGTCGTATTATTTTAATGCATAAAAGGTAATAAGTTAGGCGCAACTAATAAATATTTTTATTCTCCAGATGTTATTGTGGGAGTATGTCTTATTTTCGGAGCCGTTCAAATAAAACAATTATTGATAGCATGGATATAGTACTTTCCAAGAACGAAGAAGATTACTTAAAAGCTCTTTTTCAGATTACTGTTGAAAGCAACATGGGTGTCGCAGGGACGAATCAATTGGCGCTCAATTTGGGTGTTTCTCCTGCTTCAGTAAATGGAATGATTAAAAAATTGAGAAGCAAGAAACTGGTTAAGTCCGAGCGCTATGGAAAGCTGGAAATGACAAGTCAAGGAAAAACGATTGCTATCCAGCTGGTTCGAAAACATCGACTTTGGGAAACTTTTTTATACCAACATTTAGATTTTTCATGGGATGAAGTTCATGAAGTTGCTGAGCAATTAGAGCATATTAAATCTGACAAGCTCATTAAGCAATTGAATTTATTTCTTGGCAATCCTGATTCAGACCCTCATGGAGATCCTATTCCTGACGAAATAGGAAATTTTAGTAAGAAGTCAAAGAAAAATTTAGCGCAAATCGAAGAGGGGAAAAGTTGTACTGTGGTTTCAGTCAAAGACGCCAGTGTGGCTTTTTTGCAAATGGTTTCGAAATTAGGAATTGGATTACAAACCGAGATTAGGGTAAAAAATCATCATGAATTTGATGCTTCTAGAACCCTGCTTATTGGAGAACAAGAACACCAAGTAAGTTTGAAGTTCGCAGAAAATGTCTTTGTAAAGGAACGCGTCTAAGTTCTTCCCGGTCGAACGATAATCTCGCTTATAGTAACATCTTTTGGTTGTTCAAGAGCGTAGACAATTTGTTGAGCAATTGTATCAGGTTGCATGCCTTTTGCAAAATATGATTTCAAGTCATCAATCATTTCCTTATTAGTGGTTTGGTTCACAAACGCTGTGTTAACCGCTCCTGGAGATATTGAAGTAACCTTTAAGTCTTTTTGAAGCTCTTGGTGCAAGCCTTTGCTAATTGCTAATACAGCATGTTTAGTGGCGCTATAAACAGCCGAGTTAGGGAAAACTTGGTGAGCGGCAACAGAAGTAATATTAATAATGTGTCCGTTTTCACTAGTTTTTAATAAGGGAATACACCCATGAGTAATGTTCAATAATCCTTTTAAATTAACATCAATCATAGTATGCCATTCTTCTAGTTTTCCTTCATCAATGGGATCAAAATAGCCTAGACCAGCATTATTTATAAGCACGTCAATGCCTCCAAATTTTTCGATTACAGTTGCAATCGCTTTTTGTACCTCTTCAATTTTAGTGACATCAGTTTTTATAACCAATGAAATACAATTGATTTCAGCGGCAATCGCTTTCATTTTTTCTTCATTTCGAGCTAACATAACTAGAACATGAGGAGAGTTTGACAGTGCTTTGGCTGTTGCTGCTCCAATTCCACTGCTTGCTCCCGTTAAAACGATAACCTTTTTCATAATTAAAATATTTTCTGCAATATTAACCAGTAGTGATAATAGGTGGTGGCGAATAAAACTAAATGTTCGTTAATAAAAATTTGAACCCAACTATGCAATCGTATTGTTACGTTTACCTAAACGGTATATTTGCCCAAAATTTAGAACAGGTCAATGGACATTAGCAGAATTTTAACTATTTCAGGAAAAGCAGGATTATATAAGGTTGTAGGTCAAACTAACAACGGTGTAATTGTAGAATCATTAATAGATGGAAAAAGGATGCCTACGTATTCTAACCATCAAGTTTCAGCGTTAGAGGAAATAAGTATTTATGGTAAGGTTGAAGATGTTCCTTTAAAAGACATTTTCAAAAATATTTATGATGTTGAAGGTGGTAAAGCTACTAGCGTTTCTCCGAAGGAGAAAGGATCAGACCTGAGAGATTATTTCTCGGATCTAGTTCCAGAATTTGATGATGAGCGTGTTTACAATTCGGACATTAAAAAAGTAATTTCTTGGTACAATACATTGCTGGATAAAGGTTTTATCGAAGCGGAACCAGAAACAATTGCTGCTGCAGAAGAGGAAACATTGGAGGTAGCGGAAGCAAAGCCTAAACCTAAAAAGGCAGCTAAGAAAAAAGAGGCTACATCAGAAGAAAAGAAAACTGCAAAGCCAAAAGCAAAAAAGAAAGTCACGAAAAAAGAAGATTAGTTTCTTTTAAAAAATACTTCTTGGTAATAATTCTACCAGGAAATTTAATATGCTATGAACGAGTTATTAGCTTTTGGTTTAATGGCGTTTACGTCATTTCTCACCCTATTGAATCCATTTGGTACTATGCCGGTTTTTATGGCAATGACCAAAGAACTGGGGGTCAAACAGCGCAGGAAAACCGCAACAAAGGCCGTTTTTGTGGCGTTTATAACCCTTATGATATTTGCGTTTTCAGGAAATATTTTATTTGATTTTTTCGGAATATCAGTAAATAGCCTGAGAATGGTTGGAGGTATAATTTTCTTTTTAATGGGAATGGATATGCTTCAAGCTAGACTCGCTAAAACAAAAGTAGACGAGTCTAATGTTAAGGAATATGTTGATGATATTTCTGTTACCCCTTTAGGTATTCCTATGATTTGCGGGCCAGGTGCAATTACAAATGCAATAGTTTTAATGCGCGATGCAACTACCTACGATATGAAAATTATAGTGATTGTAAGTATAGTATTAGTTTTATTTACCACTCTAATGGTATTGTGGAGTTCCTCTAAGCTTCTTAAAATCTTAGGTGAAACCGGTAACAAAGTATTGCTTCGATTAATGGGTTTAATTGTAATGGTAATTGCGGTAGAGTTTTTCTTCAGCGGTTTAACTCCAGTAATCAGAGAGATTATTGCTCCAGCGGCATATTAACTGGCAACTGCAATACAAGATATTTCCACATTTACATTTTTAGGTAAACAGGCAACTTCTACGGTTTCTCGAGCTGGAAAATTATCGGTAAAATAACTGCCGTAAATTTTATTTACAGTTCCGAAAGAACCCATATCGCTTAAGAATATTGAGCATTTTATAATGTTAGAATAGTCCATTCCAGCAGCATTTAAAACAGCACCTAGGTTTTTTAGTACCAAATCAGTCTCTAGCTCTAAATCGTCAATTTCTAAGTTTCCCGTAGCAGGGTTAATAGCAATTTGTCCGCTAACATAAACCGTATCATTGTGCTGGATTGCTTGGTTATACGGGCCAATAGGAGCGGGTGCGTTTTCTGTAAAAATTACCTTTGTCATAGTTTAAAAGTCGTAATAGTTTCTTCTGCGTTCAATTTTTAGATCCTTAAACATTGCCGGTTTTAAATTGATTGCAAAGTTGTAGTTCTGCTGTCCACCTTTTGGAACTACGGAAATTCTAGCTTCCCAGCAATTTAAATCTCTGAAAATGGAAAAACGAGTATAAGCGATGTCTTCAGCTTTAATATCATAATTCAACTGTCCTTCAAATTTCCAATTATCAGTAATTTGAATATTTCCGTTAAGTGTAATCGCTTGAGTAATGTTTTTTGACACATCAAAATTTGGTCGTGCATAATTATAGTTATAACCAACAGATAGGCTCCAGGGTAAAACGGAGTAGGTATTCATGCTTTTTTTCATTTCTTCAATCGCTTTCTTTTTTTTAGCTATCCGTTTTTTGTTGCTCAAGGAAAAATTAACTCCAAGTGAATGCGTTACAAACCTTCCAAATCTTCCATTTTCACTCAATTCAAATTTGTTCACTCGATAAGCAACATCATTGCTGTCTTTTCTTAATGAATAGGGATCCAATGCAGATGTATATTGAACTCTAAAAAAATTGAACAGGGTTGTCGATGTTCTAATAGAGATATTATTCCAATTTAACGAGTCAGCAAAAAGATCGTATGTAGATCCTAAGTTTAACTGGTCGACCAATTTTATTTTTTTTGTAGCATCCTCTTCGGTAGTGTCTTTTTTATTCAAGACCTTCATTTCAAAGTTATTCATCAAATTGAAAGACATTATGCCTGTTTCCTTGCCAGTATTAGGCCGGCCATAAACACCATTATCATATAAGGTATAAATTCCAGTAGTACCCATAGAATCTCTTTGGTAATTTCTAATGTATGAAGAACCCTCATAATTAGGAGTAAGATTCAGGCCAATTGATGGAGTTATTACGTGTCGCAATGCTTTCACAGGACCTCTTTTATAGAGATACATGCCATAAATTTTTGTAGTTAGATTAGCCCCACCACTTATTTTTCCGAAACGACCAAATTCTCCAATGGTATCTTTAACGAGAGTGTTTGCTGCAGTCGAAAATTCTTGATTCAATTGTTTAAACTCCCAAAATTCACTGTAAGTAACAAAAGGTTCTAGAGAAGCTACTTTGAATACTTTGGCATTTGTATTCAATCTAAAATCGTGTTTGATTCCGTTTTGCATTTCACTAATTGCCTTAGGACCAAATAGTGAATCAGGATGTGCCGATATTTTATTCATAAAATTGGTGCTGTAGGTAAGCCCAATTTTATCGTAGAGTTTATCCTTTCCAACTTTGTATTTTCTTTTGAATGGATAAATCCTATCCATATTTAGTGTTGCCTGAGGTAAGATCATATCAGCTCTTGGAACTTGAGCTCCATTTACAGTTCTGCTTACTAACGAGTGACTTCCATTCAATGTTAATCTAAATGGACTATTTGGGAAATTGTAGTTGTAATTAATATTTGATTTAAACGTATTTGTTAAAAATTCTTGGCTTGAACTGTTTATGTCTAATCGGTTATTTTTATAAATATTTACATCTGCGCTAAATCTGCTGTTGGGATGCGCTTTATTATCTTGAACATGTCTCCAGAATACTTTATAAACTTGATCTTTAGATAAGTCTAAAGTCTCTTCTGAGCCAGTTTTAAGTTCAGTATACCGCAATTCAAGGTTTCCGTTGCTCCGGTATCTCTTTTTGTAATTACTCGCGAATCCCAGCCCAAAGCTACCTCTTGAGTATATGTCTCCTGTAAATGACACGTCTAGATATTCATTTATGGACCAATAATACCCGCCTTGTTGCAGAAAATATCCTTGTCCAGGACTAAACCCGTACTTAGGAATTATTAGTCCGGAAGAAGCCCCTTCAGCATTAGGGAAAATACCAAATGGTAAAACTAGAGGAGTAGGAATACTCCCTATTTTCATATTTGCGGGTCCAGTAACCACCTTATCATTTGGAATAATCTTTATTTTTTTGGCTAGGATATATGTTTTTGCATCTCGGTCTTTACATGGGCAGAACTGTCCATCTTCAATATAAATCACTTCATTGGGCATTCTTTTTACCGTTTTACCTTTAACAAAGCCGTCGCCTTGCTGAGTAACGGCATCGGTTATTAACCCTTTTTCGCTTGAGAAGTTGTAGCGAATGTCTCTAGCTTCAAATTCTTGAGTTCCGTCTTTAAATAAAGGAGTTCCATATTCCTTTCCCGTGCTATCTGGAGTGCCACGAGCAAAGACCTCGTTTTTTTGTAAATCGAGTTCTATGTAATCTGCCTTTAAATTTACTTTTCCGTAGTTTACTTCCGCATCTCCATAAAGGTAAACCAGTTGTTTTTTTACATTAAACCGCAAAGAATCAGTGGCCTTGTAATCTACTTTAGATTCAAAACTGCCTTTTTTAGTTTTAGGTCTTAACGGTTTTTGTCGCGCTAATGAATCGTTGGTTAACGCATTATTATTTAAAATTTTGGTTGAGTCTTGGCTAAATACTAGAGTTGAGTCGTTTTGACTAGCACTTAACGAATCAGGAAAGTTTGGAACGATTTTTTCTTGGGTGTACGCTTTTAAATTGAAGAGTATTATCAACAAGAATGCGTGTAATAATCGGAACTTGTGCGGAAGCGAAGGCAATTTATAATGCTATTTTTGCTCAGCATATTAAGTGTCAAAATTAATAAATAGACCTCAGAAAAAGCATTGAGATTGGTATTCATCACAAAAATTATGAAGAACACAACTGTTAATTACTTTACTGCGTTCATATTATTTTTAATACTGACGTCATTTTATCCATTTCGACCCAGTGAATACGGTTTGAATAAGGTGGTTATCGATGCTGGTCATGGAGGCAAAGATCCTGGCGCTATTGGCGTGGATAAAGTCCAAGAAAAGAATATTGTTCTGGACATAGCATTGAAAGTTGGGGCTGCTATTAAAAAGCAGCACCCCAATGTGACGGTAGTTTACACAAGAGATACGGATGTATTTATTGGATTGGGTGAACGCGCGAAAATTGCAAATCAAATGAATGCGGATTTATTCATATCCATCCATGCCGATGCTGCTGCAAGTGCACAAGCTTATGGTACAGAGACATTTGCACTTGGGTTGCATCGTTCTAAGGAAAATTTAGAAACTGCTAAACGAGAAAATCAAGCTATTTTATTGGAAGAAAACTATGAAGTTAAGTACGAGGGGTTTGACCCTAGTTCGGATGAATCTCTGATAGCATTGGGATTGATGCAGCAAAATTCTTTAGAGCAAAGCTTAAGTATTGCATCGAAAGTTCAAGATCAATTTGTAGCTCTAGGAAGAAGGAGCAGGGGAGTTAAGCAAGCTGGATTCATGGTATTATACAAAACAACAATGCCAAGTGTGCTTATAGAAACTGGTTTTATTACAAATACAAAAGAGGGTAGGTTTCTGAACAAGGATGAAAATAGGAGTTCAATTTCAAACGGAATAGTCACTGCGTTTAACCAATATAAAATGGAAATTGATAATCTTTACACTCCTAACTCATCTAGCGCATCTAAGGGGAATAATAGTGTGGCTGAAAAAGAGGTTCCAGATCATGGAGTTCGTTTTAAAGTTCAAATAACAGCTTCACCGAAATCTATAGGTACAGATTCTGAAAGGTTTAAAGGTATAGAAGGGGTGGAAGAATTAAAAGTCAAGAACACATATAAATACACAGTAGGAAACGAAAAGTCCTTTGAAGATGGTGTAACTTTGCAAGGTAACGTTCGAGAAAAAGGATACAAAGACGCTTTTCTTATTAGTATGTACAAAGGAGGACGGATTCCAATATCTCAGGCGCGCGAAATCATTAAAAACGCAAAATAAGTAGCGTATTTTGAAGGGAAAGAAAGAGATTTTTATAGCACTTTTAGTATTAACGAGTATTGTACTCTTTTACTTTGGCTTTGGATACCTAAAAGGAAGTAATCTATTTGCTGCGGGCAGAACTTACTATGCAATCTACGGAAATGTTGCAGGAATTAATAATGATGATCCAGTTTCAGTAAATGGCTTTAGAATAGGGAAGATACGCTCATCAACTTTAATTCCAGATGAAGATGTTGTGATTTTGGAATTGGAAATCTCTCATGCAGGCCTCAATATTCCAGAAGATTCAAAAGCTATTATTGCCAATACAGGTTTATTAGGAGGTAAAGAGATAGATTTAGAAATGGGCTTTAGTTCTGTTTATTTGGAGGCTGGTGATACAATAAGCTCTGGAACAGAAGAAGACATTTTTTCTTCCTTAAGCTCCTCTCTTGAACCCTTTGAAAAGAAAGCACTTGAGGCCGTTGTTTCTATTGATTCTGTTATGAAATTGGTTCAACTAGTTTTGAATGAAAAGAATAGAACCAATCTTGAAAAAAGTATGTCTGCTGTTGCAGTTACTATGGGAAACTTAAATGCAGTGTCTGTTGATTTGAACGAACTCATAACATCAGAAAGCGGAAAAATTAAACTGATAATTGACAATTTAAATAAGGTATCAAAAGATTTCTCTCAGATTAGTGATTCATTGAAAGACATAAAATTTAATGAAACAATTAATAGAGTTAATGCGTCTCTAGATAATGCAAATAGTATTCTAGGAAAAATTAACTCAGGAGAAGGAACTATGGGGAAACTCGTTAATAACGATTCACTGTATTTGTATCTTGAGTCGGCTAGTAAGGATCTTGATTTATTACTTATTGACTTTAAAGAAAACCCCAAACGTTATGTTCAATTTTCCGTCTTCGGAAGAAAGGATAAGTCAGAAAAGAAGTAGTCATTAAATAACATTGCTATGGCAATTGGAAGTATTCTATTTATCATTTTTTTGGGAGCTGCATCCTTTTTGTTTTTCCGCAGTGTTCGTAAAATTCGCCGTAATATTTTATTGGGTAGAGACGTAGAAAGAACGGATAATTCTTCTCTCCGTTGGAAGACAACACTGCGAGTAGCATTGGGTCAATCTAAAATGGTTGTTCGACCAGTTGCGGGATTTCTACACATATTGGTTTATGCAGGTTTTGTAATCATCAACATTGAAATACTCGAAATTGTTATAGACGGAGTTTTCGGAACGCATAGAATTTTTTCTAGTTGGATAGGGGTCGATGTCTATCGCTTTTTCATTAATTGTTTTGAAATCTTAGCCTTGCTTGTGCTTCTGGCTTGTGTGGTTTTTTTACTTCGAAGAAATGTGGTGAAAATCGCTCGTTTTTGGAATCCCGAAATGAAAGGCTGGCCTACATCTGATGCCAACTTGATTTTAATAGCTGAGGTTTTACTTATGTCGGCATTTCTAACTATGGACGCTGCAGATGTGATGCTAATGCAAACGAGTGCAGAAACCTTAGCCTCAGCTGGTTTGGATAAATATGCCATTAATTGGTCGGGAAGCGGGTTTACAGTTAGTTCTTTATTGACAGGACTTTTACCTACAGACATTGCTACTCTTCATATTATTGAGCGTTTTTGTTGGTGGTTTCATATTCTAGGAATATTGGCTTTTTTGAATTACTTGGCTATTTCAAAGCATCTTCATATAATTCTTGCTTTTCCAGCTGTTTATTTTTCAAATCTCAAAGCAAAAGGCGAGTTTGATAATTTAGAGTCGGTAAAAAACGAAGTTGAGCTAATGTTTGATCCCAGCGTTGATCCATATGCAGCGCCACCAGAACCCGATGAAAATGCTGTTCCAGTTGCCTTTGGAGCAAAGGATGTTAAAGACTTGTCTTGGAAGCAGTTAATGGATTCCTATACTTGTACTGAATGCGGAAGATGTACTTCTGAATGTCCAGCAAATCAAACGGGTAAGTTATTGTCTCCAAGAAAGATAATGATGGATACAAGAGACCGATTGACTGAATTGGGGAATTATATCGATAAAAATGGATTGGAAGCTGAAGACGATAAAACATTAATCAACGATTATATCACTCCAGAAGAATTGTGGGCATGTACATCCTGCAATGCGTGCACGGAAGCTTGTCCTATAAACCTAGACCCATTGAGCATTATTGTTGATTTGAGACGTTACTTGGTAATGGAACAGTCTGCTGCCCCAGCAGAATTAAATAACATGTTTACCAACATAGAAAATAATGGTGCTCCTTGGCAATTTGCTCAAGCAGATCGTTTAAATTGGAAAGATGAGTAGTAAACTGCAAGCAGCAAAAGATGGAGCTAACTTCATTAGTCCAACACTTCATGTAGGAGTCAAAAACTTTATGATTGATATTGATGGAACTATCTGTGATGATGTTCCAAATGAAGAACCTGAGAGAATGCTTACTGCAAAAGTTTATGAGGGAGCTCTTGAAACCATAAATAAATGGCATGAAGAAGGACATATTATTACTTTTTTTACCAGCAGATTAGAAGAGCATAGAGCATATACTGAAAAATGGTTAAGTGAGCATGGATTTAAGTATTCGGGAATTCTATTTGGTAAACCAAGAGGAGGGAATTACCACTGGATTGATAATCACATGGTAAAAGCTACACGTTATAAAGGAAAATTTACAGATTTGGTGGAAAGCGAAGCAATTATTGAAGTTTTTAAAAAATGAGTGATCAAATACAAGTAAAAACAATGGCCGAAATGTTGGCCAACGGAGAAGAACCAGAAGTTTTATTTTGGGTTGGGTGTGCTGGTAGTTTTGATGATAGAGCTAAGAAGATTACACGAAGCTTCGTATCAATACTCAATAAAATTGATATAAAATTTGCGGTACTAGGTACTGAAGAAAGCTGTACTGGAGATCCTGCAAAAAGAGCAGGGAATGAGTTTTTATTTCAGATGCAAGCGATGTCAAATATTCAGGTATTGAATTCTTATGGCGTAAAGAAGATTGTAACTACTTGTCCTCACTGTTTTAATACACTTAAAAATGAGTATCCAGGATTGGGGGGTGATTATGAAGTAATGCATCATACTCAGTTTCTTACAGGACTCATGAGTGATGGACGTCTTAAAGTAGAAGGGGGCAGTTTCAAAGGAAAAAGAATCACTTTTCACGATCCATGTTACTTAGGTAGAGCCAACAATGAATACGAAGCACCAAGAAATCTTTTAGCTAAATTGGATAGCGAATTAGTTGAAATGAAGCGTTGCAAGACTAAAGGACTGTGCTGCGGTGCTGGCGGTGCACAAATGTTTAAAGAGGCTGAAAAAGGAAATAAAGAAGTTAATATAGAACGCACAGAAGATGCGTTAGAAGTCAAACCTGATATTATCGCCACGGGTTGTCCTTTTTGCAATACGATGATGACCGATGGTGTAAAGAATTTTGAAAAAGAAGGTTCAATTAAAATATTTGATTTAGCAGAATTAATTGCTGAAGCCCAAACTAATTAATAATGAAAATAGAGCATCTTAAACCCAGTTCAAGAATTTGGATTTATCAAGCTGATAGATTTTTTACTCAAGAGGAAATTAGTCAGATTGAGTCTGCCGGTAAAGTTTTTACAGAAAACTGGTCTGCTCACGGTAGCGCATTAGAAGCGGCACTAGAGGTTCGGTTTAATTGTTTTGTATTGCTTGCAGTCGATGAGCAAGTGGCAAATGCTTCGGGTTGTTCCATTGACAAAAGCGTGCATTTTATATCCGATTTAGGATCCAAATTGAATATTGATTTTTTTAATAGATTGAATCTAGTGGTTGATGTGGCTGGAACATTTGAAATGCTGACGGTAGGCGAATTAGAAGAAAAGGTAAAATCAGGAACTGTTCAACCGTCTGCTTCAACTTTCAACAACAACATTAAAGAATTGGCAGACTTACAAAGTTCTTGGAAGCTCCCGCTTTCAGAAAGCTGGATAGCTCGTCAATTAGAACTTACTTAGGCTTTTTCTCTGTTTCGGCTATCCAAGTTGCATAAGAAATACTAGCCCCGTTTTTGAAGTAATACACTGCACCGTAATGGTGTTTTACCATTAGGTATTCTTCCCCATATTTTTCCTGTACAAAAACACGTTTTATTATTTCCTTTTTTCCTTTGTTGTATTTTTCTTCAGTCCAACCTGATTTATATTCCGTTGCTAGGTGTTTTCTGTAACTTTCTGTGTTTTTTGTGGGTTTTGTATTCTTAGTTTTAGGTTGAATTGCTTTTTTTGGCATAGGTTTTTTAGGAGCTACCTTGGGTGTTTTTATAACTGATTTTTCTATGAATTCAATTGTTTTGCCAGGAACTGAGTCAGGAAAGGTGTCTTCAGTTTGGACTTCAGGACTTTTAGTTTCTATTAGATATAAGGTTAGCGTATCTGGTACTTCTTGTTGATGTATTGTATCTGAATGATCTTCAATCTCAACGTTTTCTTGAATTTCACGTTGTTTTCGCTTTTCTAAGAGCAAATTTATATCCCTAATTTTTGCAATGACTCTCTGGTCGGTAGGAATTATATTTAATGCAGTTTGATATCTGTTCTTGGCTTGTACAAACTTTTTATCTTGAAATAGCAAGTGAGCTTCTTTGGCCACTTTATCAAACTGTTCTTGTTTCTCCTGCTGTTCCCAATAACCTTCATATGGATTTTTTTTCTTGCGTTGACTCAATGCATCAAGCTGAAATACCATAAAAAGCGCTGTACACAGGAATATTATGTTCGTTTTCATAGAAACAAAGGTATTTAGCTGGACTTCATGTTGTTGATAACATAATGAGTTTTTAACACAGCTAATTATGTATAAAAATCTACCTTGTCTCACTGATTATAAAAACACCCAGTTATGTCACGACGAAAAATGTTAATCTACAGCAAGACTATTTTGAGAAAGGTGAGTTTTGATGCAAGGTTATTTCAAAAGGAACTTAAAAAGGCAATGAGTACTTTGTCTGAACACGAAGCAAAAGAATTGAAACATTGGGTGCTCAGAAATTTTTACCAGCAAGGTGCACCTCTATTGTTAGCCTAGTTTTTTTCTTTTCTATATAAAGCAAAAGCGGGTATTAAAAAGAAGCATGCAAGCGGTGACTGTATAAACTCTATCAATTTTCGAGCTACTCCATATGTCTCGTGCTCGGCTCCAAACGGAAAGCCAATAGCAAAAATGAGTACCGCGAGCAAGAAAATTCCTCCGAAGAAGAAGATGGTGAATTTGCGGTATAATTTTTCTTTAAAAAACAATTTTATCAGGACTAAAGACCCAAATAAATACAAAATACTGAATAATAGAATCAGGATAAACTTGCCGTAATAAAGGTTCCAATAGGATACATTTTCCAGAAAAAATAAGCTGTCAGGAAGGTATGGATTTGATTCTTCTTTCCATAGATAGTGCAAATGGCCATTAATATTTTCAAATAGGAACTCCCTAAAGAAGCCCAGAATAAAAAGACTTAGGGTAACACTGACTATTTTAAGTTTTGACATCACTTAATTTATTACTCCAGATGAACCATAGATAAAATACGTAGGAGTATACCACAATAGTAAACGTATAGGTGTGATTGAAATCTAAGTAATCGGGCGAGAAGTTTTGAATCATTGCTAGTGCAGTAACACGAATAACATTTAGAATATGAATTGTAAAGATTCCAAAAGGAATAAACCAAACTTTACTTTTCATTGGGCCAGGGTAAGCCAGAACAAATCCAGTAAAAAGAGCGAATAATGAAAGCCCATTGCAAGGATCACCAATCCAAACTCCGTGAGAACCATCAATTCCAACAGTACGAATAGACGCACCAAGAATATCAGTTGGTATGGTAGCGTATCCGATTGCACTCAATAACCAGTCGCTATTGTGAACGATTATATTTATGATAAAATTATCAGCTGATCCGGCTGGATGCAACCACAAATCGTAAAGGAAAAACCAAGAAATGAATAGAAAAAAAGAAGTCAGGATAAACCTGACCAATTTGTTTTTTAATATTGAGATGAACTCCATTCAGGCAGTACTGAATTAGTTTTTTAAAGAGTCGAATATTTTTTTTCCTCCTAGTGCAACACCAGCTGCGACCAACAAGCTAATACCACCATCGATAGGCACACATGGAGGAGGAA
>CESE01149361.1_pt1 | contig 17162 bp, 16 predicted proteins | sample 350271 | NCBI WGS metagenome assembly CESE01 (sample SAMEA2621536, study PRJEB7988) | marine metagenome | isolation source: saline water (ENVO:00002010), including | reverse complement strand
TAGAAAGTAATTAGCAAAAAATTCTTTTATGAGATAGCCCTTGTAGCCAAGACATATAACAAACTCATTAACGCCAGCAAGAGAGTAAATCTTCATTATATGCCACAAGATTGGCATTCCTCCGATTTCAACCATAGGCTTCGGCTTGTGGGATGTTTCCTCGCTAAGCCTAGTACCAAGCCCTCCAGCAAGTATAACTGCTTTCATTTTTTACCTTTCCTTGAATGTATTGGTTAATTTTAACACTCCCATTCAAAAATGAACATTCAGAATGATTAAATTAAGAAAGGTTATTTTTTTAGAGTCCAGATTAAAAGTAATTTATATGCAGTAAGAGTTTCAAAAACACCCTTCGGATCAAATTTTGCAGTAGAAAAAATAATTCTTGACAAGAATTCTAGTGAAAAAATTGAGAAATAAATAGCTAGATAATTAAAATAATTGAAATGTTTTCTAGAATATAAAGTTTTACTCCTAAGTGAATAAAATAATCTTTTAGCTTTTACTTGCTGGGAGATACCACCACCAACATGGAATACATTTGAGTCTGATAAAAACATAGATTTGAAACCTAGGTCACTTACTCTTTTTGATAAATCAACTTCTTCATAGTAAACAAAAAATCTTTCATCAAAACCATTACATTTCTTATACAGGCTTGATCTAATTAGAAAAAAGGCACCCATAACTTGATCAACCTCTTTGCTGTATTCATGGGAGAAATCCTTCATTGGAGATCCCAGCCTTGGGAATATTTTAGATAGTCCGATCGAAGAATAGATAATATTTCCAAGAGATGGAAATCTAGAACAAGAAGCACTAATGCCATTATCATCTTTAAGTTGGACTCCGCAAATACCTATATTTTCAGAGCTCTCTTTGTTCATGAAATTAATAGCGCTATCAATACTGAACTTGTTGATAACTGTATCTGGATTTAAAAATAAAATATACTTGGCATCAGAATGACTTGCGCCTATATTGCAAGCCTTGCCAAAGCCATGATTTAATTTTTCATAAATAATTTTAATATAGCTTTCATTATCTGGAAGTATTGAAATAGAGTTATCTGAAGAAGCATTATCTACAACTATCACAGAGCCAATATTTTTATTTTTATTTTTTATAATTGAATCTATACATTCTTTTAAAAGCTCACCTGCATTCCAATTAACAATAACAATATCTAAAAGTGATTTGTTCATACCATAACTCCTAAAAGCTCATTCCCTGTCTCATATAGAAAAAGCAACAAAACTAAAATTGCAGAGAGGATGATAGCAAGCCATGGAACTGTTAGCCTAATCTTTGATGAGAAAATTAAAGGAATAATGCCTAGATAACCAAGCTCTCTAATTCTTACAGCCATAACATCCAAAGTTTGAAATAAAATATAACCTAGAGCACCCATAGCCAAAAAGAGAGCCCCTCTTTGCTGGACATCATTCAGTGATTTCCATATTAGTAATGAGCTTATGACGGCAATTAGGTGCAATAAAAAATAGGGAGAAGTGAGCCCAATACTAGTGCTTTCGGTTGTATATCTATTAAAAATCTTAAAAGATTCGTTAATTGTTTCAATATATTCAAAGACAGGAATAAATAATAAAGCACCAACAGTCATTAAGAAAAAGGCTAAATATTTTCTGCGTTTAAACAAAAGTATTAATAGTAGAATGCCAGTGTAATGAAATGCTGTAGCAGCTAAAGTTAAAAGTATTATTTTGGTATTAGTTAAACTTTTTAAAGCCATTAGTGCATAAAGTATTGGTACGCATGCACCCGCCAATCTTATTTGGTTAGCGTCATGTAAAATCATAAAAGTTCCGCTATAAAAAATAAGAGCAAGAAATGGATAATAAGAATATTCTTTTATTATCAAAGATTTACAACTAAGCGGAATGATCCCGGCCATAATCACGACAGTTTCTGCAGTAAAAGTATTACTAAGAAGCCAGAAAAGTATTAAATAGAGAGGTTCTGTAAGCTCTCTTTCAAAAGAATAGCTTAAAGGCTCGCCTCTAAGCCTATCTGCTAGAGCAGTGTATTGCGCAAAATCATTGGATACAGTAGTGGCTAGTATTATAAAAAAGGTAAAAATGGCAATCATAAATGGTATAAATATTAACCATGTGATTAGTTGATATTTCTTAAAATTCATCTAACTGAAAATTACTCTTAAAATTGAACGTATAGGCTTTAAGATACTTTTTGGAAGAATGGAAATAATAAATATTAAAAAAAGATGCGAGCTACTGTTTATCTTAAAAGTTTTGTAATATTTTTTAAATTTATTGAAATCAAAAATATTTTCAGTTCTTAGTGCTAATAGAGATTTTAGATCAAAAATCTTTGCTTTTAAGGAATGGATAGGAATAACTTTAGATTTTAAATGATTTGAGTATTCAGAAGGAAGATAAAAAATTACTCGAGAAAAATCATCTATAAATGTTTCAAAGATATTTTCAGCCCAATAGCTTTTTTTGTCCTTATGAGCATAAATTAATGGTTTATTTTCCCAATAAAAAGAACAGCCCTCATTCAAAGCTTTAAAGATAATTGATATTTGAGGAAAATTTTTGCATTCAAGTAAGTCTAAATCATTTAGAGAGTTCAACGCATTTTTACTATAGATTGTGGTCCCTGTTAATGTATTGTGCCATCCAAACTGTTCTAGAACATAATCCTTGTCATATATGTGATTTGAATTTATTTTTACCAGTCTATCTCTTGAATTACAGCTAATAATTTTTGGTGATTCAGATATTATTAACTCTAAAATTATTTTTATCGCGTTATCAGCAATCGATATTGAATCACCTATCAGCCAAATATAATCTGTATTATGAAATGATAGGCAAGAAATAATATTTTTATCATGCCCGAGGCTGGGTATGTTCTGCTTGTAGAATAACAAATCATAGTCCTGCATAAAGCTATTTATCACCTCTTTAGTATGAACATTCTGGCTGTCATCTGATACATATATAGGAATATCAAATTCTTTAGCTTGGTTAACTATGTTGACTAAATTAGATTCAAGTATTTTATGTCTATTGTATGTAGGTATAGATATTGCTAAATTTTTATTCATCTTAATAAGAAACCTCTTTAATTAGGTGGTTAAGCCCAAGTTCTAAGTTAAGCGGTTCAAAGTCTATAGTTTTTTTAATTTTTGAAATATCTAAAATACTACAAGAGGCATCTACCGCCCTCCTGTCTTCAAATATAATATTAGCTGAGATCCTTAATTTTTTTTCAAGTAATTTAATTACATCAAGGACACTATGAACAGAAGAGGATGCAACATTAAATTCTCCATTTATGCCATCATTATTAAGAAAAGAAAATATTGCTCTCGAAAGATCATCCACGAACAAATAATCTCTTTTATCAGTTCCATCTCCCCAAATAGTTATAGGTTTTTTATTAGTGATGTTAGAAATAGTATTTGGGATTAGTCCCTGACTAGAATTTAGGTTATAAAAATTTCCGTAAACATTAGACGGTCTAAGAATTACATATTTAAGATCATAAGATCTTCCTAATCTCCTTAGATGATCCTCGAGAATTATTTTTGCTTTGCCGTAATAATTGATAGGATCTAAATTATCAACTTCCTTATGTGCATTAGGAGTATTTTTATAGATTGTGCCTCCGGAAGAAATAAATACAACCTTAATATTTTTTTTAGCAGCATATAAAAAAATTTCTGCCGAGGGTGAAATGACGTCTTCTAACTCTTTATTAAAATTATCAATATTTGAAGAAGGGATCAGTCCAGATACCAAATGAATTATTGATGAGACTTTGTTATCTGAAATTAAGTTCTTAATTTCATTAACTTGATTTAATCTTAAGTTATAAAATTTACAATCATTAGAAATGTCGTCGGAAAAGGTCTGAGTAGATGAACTTGTTATAAATTTACTATATTCAGTATCTATAAATTCATTACTTAAAAAATTCAATAGATTTTTTCCTATAAAGCCTCCGCCTCCAAGAATAAGTATATTTTTCATAATTTATATTTTATATCGTTATCATAAAACCAATTCTGAAAAGAATGAACGGCCCAGAGCTGGTTTTGCCAATTTCTTTTTCCTGAAACATGATCATCAAACATTTTTTTAACAGCATCTTTGTTGATTAAATTATGGCTTAAGTTTTGTTCTGAAATTGAATCGCTGAAAATATCTTTTAAAGGCCCTTTAATCCACTCCTCAAGAGGAATTCCAAAACCTTGCTTAGGTCTTTCAATTAAATTCTTAGGAACATGTTTATATAAAATATCCCTTAAAATATATTTACCAGTTTTACCTTTAATTTTATACTCAAGAGGCATCCTAAGACTTTCCTCAACCACATCCTGATGAAGAAATGGAGCTCTTGATTCCAAACTAAATGCCATAGCAGCCCTATCTACTTTGCACATAATATCGTCAGGCAAGTATGTTTTCATGTCTAAATACATCATCTTTTCTTGAAAAGATAAGCTTGTGTTGCTCCATATTTCATTATCATAGGCATATGAAAATGGATCAGCTGGATGATTTAAAAGACTTGAGATATCTTCATGGCCAGAGATTAAAGAAATAAATAAATCTTTTTCTGATTTTATATTCTTAATTTTTGATGATAGCGATTGAATCTTTTCAACTAATTGAACTGGTGTTTTTTTATATACCATTCTAGATATATTTTCTAAAGATCTTAAAAGACCAGGGGAAGATAAAAAAACATCAGCTCCAAAATTTCTAACAGTATAAGGAAATTTTGATAATAAAGACCAGACTGATGGGGCCATGAAGTATCTGTTATATCCTCCAAACAATTCATCACCACCATCACCAGATAATGCAACAGATACCTTAGATTTAGCCAATTTTGAAACTAGAAGAGTTGGAATTTGAGAAGAGTCAGCAAACGGCTCACTATATATCTTAGAAAGATCAGGTATTATATTTAATACATCACCTTCAGATAGAATTAATTCAGTATGCTCTGTTCCTAGATGTGATGAAACTTCTTGAGCATATCGAGACTCATCGAATCTTTTGTCATCAAAACCGATGGTAAAAGTTTTAATTTTGCTCATGCTTTCTTTTTGCATTAAAGCAGTAATTAGAGAAGAATCTATTCCACCAGATAGAAAAGCTCCAATTGGTACATCGGATATAAGTTGATCCTTAACTGATTTAGATAAAATCTTTTCAAGCCCCTGGGATGCATCTTGAAAATTCTCATACTTAGATGACTCTCCTTGTAAAATATCCATTGAAGACCAATAATCGTCAATGGAAATACTGCTATTCAAAAGAAGATCATCAAATATCTCAGGCTCATCATTTAAAGTAAACTTATTTAAATCAATACTGATGATTTTTCCAGGAGGACATTTAAAAGTACCCTTGTAAATTGAATATGGTGCAGGGATATAGTTAAACTTAAAGTATGACGATAAAGAGGTCATTGAAAGATCTTTATTGAAAGCAGGAAATTTATCTATTGCCCCAAGCTCAGAGCCGAAAAGCAAGCATGAGTCATTAAAGGATATATACAAAGGCTTTTCACCAATTCGATCTCTTGAAAAGTAAATAATATTACTCTTTAGGTCTATCAAGGTAATCGCAAACATGCCTTTAACTAGCTTTAAAGCATCTTTAAAGCTTAAAAATTCAAATAAGTTTAGAAGCGTTTCAGTATCAGATAAACCTTTCCAGGAATTAAAGTTATGAGTTTGATTAATATAGTCACGAATTTCATGATGATTATATATTTCACCGTTGAATATTATCTTAAATCGTCCTCTAAAAGATGTCATAGGCTGAGCGCCGGCTTCTGAAATATCTAATATTGATAATCTTCTGTGGCCAAACCCAATTTTTTGCTTTGTAAAAAACTCATCTTTTCCAGAAGAATCCGGGCCTCTGTGCTCTAGACTTTGAATTGCCCTATCAAGATACTTTGAACATGAAGGATTATTTTTTAATTCGACATATCCAACTATCCCACACATTATAACTTACTCACTTTTAGCTTTTTTATAATCTTCAAAAGAATCAAAGATAGCAACAGTCCCATTATCAACAGATATTATTCTATCTGCATGCTCAATAGTTGAAAGTCTATGCGCTATTATTAAAACAGTTTTTTTGGCATCAATGCCTTGTATTGAATTAACTACATCTTTTTCAGTTTTTTCATCGAGAGCACTAGTTGCTTCATCAAAAATAATTAAATTTGATTCTTTATACAAAGCTCTAGCGATACCAAGTCTCTGCTTTTGTCCTCCAGACAATTGAATACCAGATTCTCCAAGAGTATGCTCAAAGTTATTATCTTGACTCATAATATAATCATATATTTGAGCATTTTTAGATGCTTGTATTAACTTCTCTTTGTCAATCAGGTCAATCTCGCTACCAAAAGCAATATTTCTAGCAAATGAATCATCGCTATAGTAAACATCTTGCGGGACGTGCGATATCATTTTTTGCCAAGAGCTTTTAACGTTGACTATATTATTGTTATCAATATAAATTTCTCCAATCTCTGGATCTAATAGACCTAAAATTAGATCAATCAAAGTGCTTTTTCCACCGCCAGTTACTCCAACAATACCAATTTTCTCACCTTTGTAGATTTCAAGATTAATTCTATCAAAAATTAGAGGTCCATTTTTTGAATACCTATAAGAAATATTTTTAAGAGATATTTTATTAAAATCGCTTATTACTTCCTGATATGCCAAATCTTCATCATTTGTTACGTATATTTGATCGAGAATATTAAGCGTGTCTTCAAGGCTTTCCTTGCTTCCAGCAATAGAGGCATAACATCTATAGATTTGTTGCATATTTGGTATAAGTTTTTGAGAAGCCAGGGCAAGGAAACCAAGAATTGGCAGACCTTCACTCATACCATTGGGTTGAGATGCATAGTAGAGACCTAATAAGGCCATTAATATAACTATTAGAGCCTCAATGACATACCTTGGAACACTTCCCAGAAATTTATTTTCAGCAACTGCATCACGGAGGCTAAAATCAATCTCATTATACTTATCAATAAAAAAGTTATGTGACTTATCAAGTATTAAATTTCTTATTCCACCAAGAGCTTCTTGAATAAAGCGGATGATTTTCTTTTGGCCAAGATCGACAATTTTACTATTAGCTTGTAATTTACTTTTAAGAAATAAAGAGATGGGAATATAAAAAATACACAGAGTAGCAAATGCAATGAATGCAATAACTGGGCTTATCATCAATATTCCTGCAAGAATAGCAAAAGAAAAAATAGTAGAACTTACAAATAAAAGTACCATGTATAAAACACCAAATACTGTGATATTTACATTGTTAACAATTGAACTTATCACATCACCAGAATTCCTATGAATATGCACAGAATATGGCTGATATATAGTCTTAGAATAAGCAACTCTGCTTAGATCATTGCCGCAAAGAACACTTAACTTATTTTGGAACCAAAAAATTATTATCTTAATGATAGCAGTTAGTATATTTACTGAAATAAAAAAATATGTAAGAGGGAGTATTATCTCATCACCAGATGAGAAGCCCATATATAAAAAGAATGAATTAAATCTTGGATTATTAAATGTTTGCTCAGAATCCATAATAACTGATATAAAAGGCATGATGGCGCCTATACTAATCAGATCTAGAACAGCTGTTACAAAGGTGGCTAAAGTAATTAATGTTAGCTGAACTTTTCTCTTTCTAGTAAAGTTATCCCACAAGCTTCTAATTAAACTCATTAAATTATTATCCTTAGCTATATCGGCTGACATAAGTAGTTAAAAATTAGGGTGTTGCTTAAACCATTCCACAAAGTTCTTTACTCCTTCTTGAGTATTGAACTTTGGTTTAAAATTAAAGGTTTTAAATAAGTCCTCGACATCGGCATACGTAGCTACTACATCTCCTGGTTGAAGTGGAAGAAGATTAACAGACGCTTTCTTTCCTACATTTTTTTCAATTTCTGATATGTAATCATTAAGTTTTACAGGATTATTGCTTCCAATATTATAGACTTTCCATGGAGCAAAACTTGAGCCAGGGTCTGGAGTATTTCCATCCCAATCAGGGTTTGCTTTAGCGGGGTTATCAACAACCTTTACTAATCCTTCAACTATATCCTCTATATACGTAAAATCTCTTTGATGATTTCCATAGTTATAAACATCTATTTTATCGCCATTCATGATGGCCTTTGTAAACTTAAATAATGCCATATCCGGCCTACCCCATGGACCATATACAGTAAAAAATCTAAGCCCTGTTGTGCTTAAGTTAAATAAATTACTATAAGTATGAGCCATAAGCTCATTTGATTTTTTAGTTGCAGCGTAAAGGCTAAGAGGATGATCAACATTATCATGAACAGAAAATGGCATAGTCAAATTAGCTCCATAGACAGAGCTAGAAGATGCATATACGAGGTTACTTATTTTATTGTGTCTTGAGCACTCTAATATATTCATAAAACCAACAATATTACTTTGTATGTAAACGTCTGGATTTTCTATTGAGTACCTAACTCCAGCTTGGGCTGCAAGATTTACAACAACATCAATTTTATTTGTTGCAAATATTTCTTCAAGATCCTCTTTGCTTGCTATGTCAATATCATAATGTATGTAATCTTGATGGTTAAGATGCCTATCAAGTCTTCTTTTTTTTAATTCAACATTGTAGTAGTCATTAAGATTATCTATGCCCAAGACTGTTTCGCCTCTATCAAGAAGTTTTAAACAAAGTTGTGATCCAATAAACCCAGCAGAGCCGGTAACTAAAATATTCATTTATACAATACCTTGGGAAATAAGTTCGTTAAGTAAAAGACCTTTAGAATCCTTCTCGGAAACTATTATATCTTCTTTTTTAAATGGTAAATCTATATTGATATTTTTATCATCCCAAAATAAACAATGCTCATCTAATGGATCGTAATAATCTGTACATTTATATTCAAATTCAGCATATGGTGTAAGCGTTAAAAACCCATGAGCTATTCCAGGAGGTAGCCAAACTTGTAGCTTATTTTTTTCATTTATTTCAATGCCATGAGACTGACCAAATGTTAATGAATCTTTTCTGATGTCAACAAAAAAATCATAAACACTACCCTGAATAACTCTTACGAGCTTGCCCTGAGGCTTATTTTTTTGAAAATGCAATCCCCTCAGGACACCATATGAAGATTTAGAATGATTGTCTTGAACAAATTGATAGTTAATCTCAGCTATTTCTTTGTATCTGTCTTTATTATAGCTTTCAAAAAAGAAGCCTCTTTTATCTTCAAATACCAAGGGTTCAATTATTTTTACCCCCTCAATACTGCAATTGGTTGAATTCATAATTATCTAACTTTTATTAAATTTAATAGGTATGTTCCATAAGACGTTGACTTAAATTTTTCAGCTTGCTTTAAGAGCTCATCAGAGCTAATCCATCCTTTAGAGTAGGATATCTCTTCTAGGCAAGCAATTTTTAGACCTTGACGTTTTTCAATCATATGAATAAATTGTCCCGCTTCGATCAGCGAGTCATAAGTTCCGGTATCTAGCCATGCAAAACCTCTATTCATTTTTTCTAGATATAATTCACCTTTATCTAGATAAGCCTTGTTAACATCTGTTATCTCAAGCTCTCCTCTTGCAGATGGCTTAAGATTTTTAGCTATCTGAACAACATCATTATCATAAAAATATAATCCTGTAACAGCGTGGTTAGATTTTGGTTTTTTTGGTTTTTCTTCAATGCTTAAAACCTTATCATCATCAAATTCAATTACACCAAATTCTTCTGGATTATTGACATGGTAAGAAAAAATTGTTGCTCCTTTTTTTCTAGCAATACCTTTTTCAAGCTGTGCTGAAAAATTTTCTCCAAAAAATATATTATCACCAAGAATTAAACATACATTGGAATTTCCAATAAAAGATTCACCTAAAATAAATGATTGGGCTAGACCATCTGCAGAAGGCTGGATGACATATGAAATACTAATACCAAATTGACTTCCATCACCTAGTAAATTCTTATAACTACCTAAGTCATCCGGATTAACAATTATAAGGACCTCTCTTATACCAGCTAGCATTAGAACTGATAAGGGATAATATATCATTGGCTTGTCGTATATAGGCAAGAGCTGCTTAGATGTAGATAATGTAATTGGAAAAAGTCTTGACCCTCTTCCCCCAGCTAAAATAATTCCTTTATACATAATAATTTTTTTTAGTTTTGATTAAATTTATTTAAGTACCATCTTACCGTCTTAAGCATGCCACTATCAAAATCCTCTGCTGGCAACCAATTAAGATCGTCTTTGATCTTACTGCAGTTAATGGCATATCTCTTGTCATGTCCAGGTCTGTCTTCAACAAACTTAATAAGATCTTCATAAGAATTATAAACGCTAGAGTCAATTGGATGTATTTCATCTAAGATGGCACAAACTTTCTTTGCAACTACAATATTTTTAATTTCATTAATGCCGCCAATATTATAGGTTTCATTAATTACGCCATTTTTTAATACTTGATGTAATGCTATTGCATGATCTTCAACATACAACCAATCCCTGATCTGACTTCCATCACCATATATTGGAATAAAATTATGGTTTAAAGCATTGTTAATAATTGTAGGTATTAATTTTTCATTATGCTGAAATGGTCCATAATTATTAGAGCAATTAGTAATTAAAATTGGTAATCCATATGTTCTTCCCCAAGCTCTTACAAGATGGTCTGATGACGCCTTGCTTGCTGAATATGGGGAGCTTGGATTATATGAAGTAGACTCAGTAAACTTGGGATCATCTATTTCGAGGTCTCCGAAAACTTCATCAGTTGAAATATGGTGAAATCGAAAATTTTCTGGTTGAAATTCATTAATATATTCTAGAGAACAATTTAACATGTTAAATGTTCCGATAATATTGGTTTTGATGAACTCATCGGGATTTTTTATTGAATTATCAACATGAGACTCAGCAGCTAGATGCATTACACATTGAGGCTTAAAACCTAGGAATGCCTTAATTAATTCATTTTTATCAGTAATATCTACATTAAGATGAGAGTAATTTTTATTATCAGAAAATTCTTGCAATGAATTATTTGCAGCATAAGTCAATTTATCAATATTTAATATTTCATAACTTTTGAAATTATTTAAAAGGTATCTTATAAGTGCTGAGCCTATAAAACCACTTCCACCAGTTATTAAAATTTTCATATTTTGTTATTAGCTTTGCTATTTAATTTTTTCATGTTTACTGACAAGGCATCTTGCCATGAATTTATATCCAAATCAAAAGCAGAAACTGCTTTAGAGCTATCCAGGACTGAGTAGTTTGGTCTCCTTACTTTGCTAGGATACTCATGTGAACTTATGGGAAGAACAGAGCATGTAGAGCCAGATAATCGGAGTATTTCAGTTGCAAAGTCATACCATGAAGATGACCCAGAGTTAGAAAAATTAAATATTTCTTTATTATTAGCATAGTATAAGAATTTTTTAGAATTTATAATTTCGATAATAGTAATTGCCAGATCGTAAGCGCTAGTTGGTGATCCAATTTGATCATTTATCACATGAATCTTATCTTTTGTCTCACCTAAATTAATAATAGTTTTCATAAAGTTTTTACCAAATATTGAGTAAAGCCAACTAACTCTAATAATCAGGCTTGGAACGGATGATTTTTGAAGATACTTTTCTCCCATAAGTTTGCTTTCGCCATATTTAGAAATTGGACTAGCGACATCTTCTTCAACTATCGGCTTAGAAAAGTTGCCATCAAAAATATAATCAGTGCTTATGTGTATAAAAACTGTATTAGGGTATGTTTTTTCTAAATATTCACAAAAATGTCCAATTGCATCAGCATTAACACTTTTTGCTAAATTAAAATTATTCTCAGCTTCGTCAACATCTGTATAAGCAGCACAATTTATAATGATATCAAATTTATTATTTCTTAAAAAACTACGAACTAGTTTTTTTGATGATATATCAAGATCTTGCCTATTATAAAAATGTAGACTTAATGATTCAGAAAAATTTTCTAAAGAACGAAATTCACTTCCTAACTGGCCTGATGCACCAAGGATCATTACTTTCATATGCCTTTAGCTCCCTGGACAAGCGAAAATAATAGATAAATAATTAAGAATTAGATTCAATTTTTAGAATAAATGGAAATGAGAAGTGTATTTTTTTATTAAAAATATTTAGAATGAAGACGAGCAAGCATGAAAAAAACATACCAAGAAATGTAATCATTACACATATAAAAGCTCTTGATGGCCTTACTCTCTCATGAGGAATATAGGCAGAATCAACAACACTAAATATAAAATCATCCGAAATATCTGCATACATTAGTTTTTGTATTTTAGATTCTAAGGTAGATGCTAATATCTTTTTTAACTCGGTACTGCTAGTAGAAGCCATCTCTAATTTTAAGAAATTAACTGCCTGTATTGTAATTTCTTGTGTAATTTTTTTCATGTACGAGTTTATTTCTCTATAGATCAATTCTGCCCACTCAGCTGCAATTATAGGAGATTGGTGCTCAATAGTTATATTTACGAATCCACCAACTTTTTCTTGAATAATTGAAAGGTGTTGGGTAGTAAATGTTTTATGAGCGTCTAAAAAAAGAGGGTCAACCAACCACTGTTTAGTTTCTTGATTATATATAGCTTCATCATAGATATTTTCATTATTAGAAGGGTTATATGATTTATATGCCATAAGATTTTCTTTAAAACCATCCTTCTGATAAAGAACTTTAAAGAAATCTTTTGAGCCAGCATGTTTCATGGCAAGAATTGCTTCCTCATCCGGATTGAGTCCTAGACTACCCTGAACATTCGCAAGCCCACTCAAAACACCCAAGCTAGAACCTAAACTTGGCGTGTTATCCTGAACTGATTTTAAAACAATAGTTGAACTAAAAATTGGCGGTAGCGACAATGCTATGAATACTGATGAAACAGCAAAAATTAGAGTAAGTAGAGTAATAAATACTTTATTTTTCCAAAAAAGGAAAAACAGAGTAGTAATATCTATCTCTGATTCGAATATTCCTTCATTTTGTTTGATTTCCATATGTAAGAAGAATAATAAAATATGCCTTATTTTAAACGAAGATAGGTTTTTTACATAGAATAATATTTCTATGTCAGAGAGATGGCATATTATTTTTAAACATTGAGTTATTTAAATTATGTAATTCCTGAGGTAATGAGTAATCTGAATCAGATCTTATTAGCATAATAGATGCTCCCATTTTACCTATTTCATCATTATAAAATCCTAGATTATGCTTTTGAAGCATTAAAAAGTATTTTTTCTGAAGAACTGTAAAATTATTAAAGTCTTGTCTGCTAATAATGCTATAAAAACTAATGTTATTTTCTATAGCAAAATGAATTAATGTAGAGCCAGAATTATCAAAAATTAAGATATCGTCTTGATTAATAATATTTTCAGAGTGACCATTTCCTGATACCAAATGATCATCTTTTCTAAAATTATTGTATAAGCTTGATTTGGAGATGGGATGAAAGAGGCTAGAGTACTTAATATCTTGCTTATCTAATTCATCAAAAATATAACTCTTAGTTTTTTTATTAACTGATTGGTAATGATGTTGAGGCATGGAACAAAAATAAAATGAAGGCACTGAGGAATCCTCAATCCAAAAGACTCTTTTTGGATCACTTATAATTATTTGTGAATCATTTATTTTTTTAAATTTATTTTGCGGTTTATTGTCTTTAGAAAAACCCCAGCCATAGAAAACATCAGATAATCTTTTTTCGTATGCTGCAAAATAATCAATCTTAAAAATATCATAGCCACCACCATGCTGGTAACCTTCAATTTTTAGCATGGCGTCCAAAAGCAGAATATTTTCATAACCAGAGAATTCTAAAAAGGAGGCACACGATCCTTCTAGATAAATTAGATCACTCTTTTGGTGGTGACGCACTTTTTTTGAATAAAAAAATTTAGGGATTTTATGTTTTACTATTACTATTTCGTTTTCAGATAAATAACCAGTCATTAGCTTGTCTAGCAACATAAAAAGATTTTCTTTTCTAGTTAAATCTTCTTCAGCAGGTAACGAATAAATATAATAAAGTGAAAGTCTATTACGCACTTTGTTTACAAAACTTTTTAATGAAGCTCCAGGGAGATATAAACGCCTTAAAGAAAAATTTAAAATTTTAAAGATATATTTATTAGATAAACTTTTTCTTAAAGCCGTGCCTTTTGAATAATTAGAAAGTTCATATAAAAAGCTAAATCTTTGCGGATTGGTTAAGTGCCCATCACAGAAATTAATTAGGCCATCTTTTCCATAAAACTTTTTTAAACAATAGATACTGAATACCCAATAATCAAGAAGCGCAACTATCTTATCTTTGTTAGGATTGTCATTATATAGTTCATCTAACTTTGGTTTAAAAGATAAAAAATTATTAGTATGTTCTAGGAATAATTGGTCAGGTTTTAATTTGTCAATATTGAGTTTATTTTTCATATCTACATTCTAGATTTCTCTAAACACCTCACCATTATAAAAAGGATGTTGGCTTGATAGCCTCTTAACAAGAAGGTCATTATTTTCAAAATCAATATCTTTAAACGTTTTTAAAAAAGCATTTATAGATTTTATTTCTTTACCCTCATTAATATTTTTAGTATCCCATGGACAGGATAGAAAATTTAAATCTGCTTCTTTTCCATAAATCGATTTAAAAATTATTTCTACCCTTTTTATGTGGTAGTCAGAAGAAATTATAAAGAAGGTTTTAGGTTTATAGTTTTTTACGAGATAAATTTTAGAAAAAATGGCATCTCCGACAGTATCTCTTGAATTTATATCAGAAATTATTTTTTCTTTCGGGATTCCCTTATTTTCAAGAAATGATCTAAAGGCATAGGCAATAGGTATTTCTGAGTCTAGCCTATAATCCCAACCTAAAGTAAGTATAAAATCACATTTTTCATTAAAAAAAGTATCTGAAGCTAAATTAGCTCTCGCTTGAGATTCAGGTCCTAACTTGGCATTTTGATCCATTTGATGAGAAAGAACTATTATGAATTTCATAACATTATGCCTTTAATTTTAATCGTGTAATTTCAGAATAAATATTTGAATCCCACCCTAAGAAATCTTTGGGCAAGTCTTTGCTTAGATGATGTGTTCCATTCTCTAAATATTTATACGGCTTTAAATCTAAATTAATTATTGATTCATAGTTCTTTATAAATAAATTTTCTATACTAGTGATTAAGACGTCACGGCTTTGCGTAAATGTCATGCTTTGGACTTCAAAAAAAAGCTCTTCCTGGAAGAGATAGTCACCAGTGTCAATACCCTTATCTATCATATGGATAGTTACTCCAGAAGGAGTTTCATCAAAATGTGCCCAAAAATTTGGATGTGCGCCTCTATTGAATGGCAAGAGACTAATATGAAGATTAATAATTGGAGGTGCTTTTTCAATAACATCTTTCTTAATGATATGACGAAATCCAAAAGAGATTATTAGATCAAAATCTTGGAAATCAAAGTCCATATCTGATGAATGAGTTATTTTACATCCCTTATCTTCTAAAAAATTTATAAGTACAGTTTCTTTTTTGCCATAGCCAAGAAATAGAATTTTTTTAACTGATTGTATTGTTTTTTTATTCATTTTAATTAGGAAATATTTTTAAGAGTTGAAAAATCTCTACTCTTCAATAATTTGTCAATATAGTCCTCATTCTCTAAAGAAATAATATCTTTGTATGCTTGTGAATCTTTAATAATTATTTTCTTTGAAATTTTTTTTGAATCCACAAAATTATATAAAAAATCGTGTTCAGCAAGTGACAAACATAGTTCTTGTTCATTAATTTTGTTATTTTTCTTTCTAGTGAGCTTAAGATAATTTTGATTACTGTAAGCATCTTCATTTAAATAAAAATTAAATCCCTCAATTACACATTCAAAACCACCATACTCTTTTAATAAAAAATCTAAGACTCTTTGAAGAGCCATTTGACTTGATAGATAACCTGGTTCTTTAAGTCCAACTCTTTTAAATCCTTCAGGTAGTATTGAGGTCATGCAGGTTACATATATTGTTGAATATCTTGATTTAAGAGAGCTAATTATTTTTTCATTACCTTGAACTAGATTAGTGAAGGTATAAGAATTTAGAAATAAAATTTCTTTTTTAAAAGATTCTAAAAGATTGGGGTAAGGTTTTAGATGTACTAATATAAAATCTTTATATTTAGGATTTGGATCTCCCAATGAGCAAGGGCCAACTATATAAAACTTTTTCAAGTTTGGTTTCTTGATATCAGACTCATCAAGAACCTCATCTTTTTCATAGATAGTTTCTAAATAATTATTTGCATTAGCGATACTGCTAGAACTGATTGAGGTATTTATAATAAAGTTTGCCCAGTCTTTTTTTAAAGAAAATGCATTAGAAATTTTACTCTGTGAAAGTAAATATAAATATTCAACTCTGTAAATGTTAAGTTTTAATAGATAGTCGAAGTAATTAAAAGATGTATTTAATCTTTTACTAACCAACTTAGAGAAAAGATTAAGAATTTTTAGTCCATTCCTTAAACCAGCACATCTAATCACATATCGTATAAAAATTCTTAATAATTTAAAATTTAATCTCTTGTTGTCATAAACAGTTTGATCATCGCAAATCTCTCTAAAATATTCTTTCATCAGATATCAAGAGTTAATTTATTATCAATAATCATGGGTGACCTTTACCAATTGTAATATATTTATGACTATCTCCTCTATTAAGTGAGCTATTAGCAATGAATTTTGTTTTATATATATCTTTTAATTTAATGTTCTGGGTTAATGCATTTTTCTTTTGCTTCCAATTACCAGGTTCACTTTCAGTCCAGTACTCCTTATTCATGAATTGTCTTAAAACGAAATCTAATGATCTTTTTTCAACACTGAGCCAGTTGTAAAATAATTCATCGAATCTATAAGGTTGAGATTCATAGTGATTTACTATTTTAAGAGCATCTTTTTTAGTAATTCTTCCATGTCTAATTTCTCGCGTGGCA
>CESE01030475.1_pt1 | contig 17317 bp, 9 predicted proteins | sample 350271 | NCBI WGS metagenome assembly CESE01 (sample SAMEA2621536, study PRJEB7988) | marine metagenome | isolation source: saline water (ENVO:00002010), including | reverse complement strand
AAGGCAGATTGGCTATTCAATAATGAAATTAAGAGTTCATAATAGAGTAAGGTTAAATCGCCCGAGTCTTTAAAACCTCGGGCTTTTTTATGCAAAAAAACTAAGGAAAGAAAGGCTCCTTATTCATGATGATAAGGCTCCCCTTTTAAGATAGTGAATCCTCTATAAAGCTGCTCCACAAAGAATAATCGAATCATCTGATGGCTGAATGTCATCTCTGAAAGAGAGATTTTCTGCGATGATCTTTTAATAATATCATCACTAAACCCGTAAGGGCCTCCTACTAGGAACACTATAGATTTAGTGCTGTTTAGCATAAACTTTTCTAGCCATTTAGAGAAGGAAATAGAATTGAATTTTTTTCCCCGCTCATCCAGTAAGATGATGGTATCTGATGCAGAAAGGTGCTTTAAAAAAGCTTTAGATTCTAATTGCTTTACGTCCTTTTCTTTGGCAGACTTAGGGATTTTAACTGGAATTTCTATGTAGTCCACTTTTGTATAATGAACTAACCTTTTGAGATAAATATCTATGCCTTCTCTTAAATAAGGGAAGCTGGTTTTCCCCACAACTATAAACTTTACATGCATGGCGCTAAATTATGAAGAATCTGGGCTACTCTTAATTCAAGTATTTAGAAAAGAACTCTAAGCTTTGAGTATTCCAATTCTCAAAGAGAACATCTCTCATAGAGTCAGAAAGATAAAATCATCTCCACTAAGCTTCTGTATCGTTCTTAAAGGGTTTCATTGACTTATTTAAGTATAAGGCTCATAACTAAACCTTTCTTTCTATAGAATAGGCCACAACACACCCTATGCGATGAAGAGTATATGTGTGTTTTATCAATGACTCTTAAAGCGAACAAAAAACTGTGTTTTAACCCCTCAATCGAAATGCATAAATGACCGCAGTGCTATTTGAAGACTACTATTTTTTCATTCCATGTTACAGAAACTCCTTCTATTCTGCAGATATACTCGCCCGCTGAGAAGTCTTTCACACTTAATCTAAGTTGGTTATTTCCAGTAATAGCATTACAAATTTCCGAATAGACGGTTCTTCCCAAAGCATCCACTATTTCAACAGTCAATCTTTCTGAATAAGCCGCCTGAAATTCGACTACAAAATTATCGCTTGTAGGATTCGGATATGCAGTAAACGATTCTATTAAAGCATTTTTTTCCACATTATTAATGGTTTGATCACACTCGTCTACAATTAGTATGTCACTGGCCGCGCATGGTTCACTGGCACTTACAGAATATGACCCTCCTAGAAACACAGTATAAGTTTGACCGATAGATCCATCTTGCCAAACATAATCGGTAAATCCGACTCCTGCATCTAAAACAATAACCACTCCATCACACAAGGTTTGGTCTACCCCTAGGTCTATGGTTCCATCTATCTGCCCTATGATTTCTATTTCATCCGTTATGTAACAGCCTTGGTAGTATCCTCGAGCTTCTATTATTTGAGGTTCGGGATTAGTCAAGGAGATACTTTGTTCTAGACTGCCTGTGCTCCACAAGTAGAATTCAAACTCACTTGGTATTTCCAAAGTTACCGTTGGCTCAGAGGAACAGAATCCAACATCTGGTCCCAAATCAAGTTCGGGTGCTTGAATGATCGAAATATGAAGCGTATCAGTAATTTCTCCACAGTCTGAAGCTGTTTTAGCTATTAGAGTAGCTTCTCCAGCATTTGGAAAAAACCCTGAAACAGTCTGATTCGGATTTATACTAAACTGACCCGCACCTGAAAATTCCCAATCAATAGCTCCATCTATACAATCAGAACCGAATACTGAGAACTCCTGATCCATTCCCGCACATATTATTTCATCTCCATCAATAATAATATCCTGGCCAGCTATATAAGCATGATAAAAATTCCCAAACCCATTTATAAAAGCATTGGCAAAAACATCATCTTGTTGAAAATCCATGGCATCACCAAGTAAATTGGGGTTGGATATCGTGGCTAATGTTCCTGGCAGGACTTGATCCATATAAATAACATTGTCTTTTCCTTTTTGCATATCCTTACTGTATAACTGGACATCAGAGAAAACTGAATTAGTAGGAAATGGCTTTAGCTCATCCGGTAAGGTTAAATCATACTGAAATAGATTAATATCAAAAACTCCTCCTGTGAGTAAATAAAGCACTTTCCCACTTGGTGAAAAATCATGGCTAATTACTACATTTTCCAACGGAAACTCTGTCCCCATATCTACCACATTATCTACTGTTCCAGTAGCCTGGTTAAAATCCATTAAATGTTTTTCAAAGACCAATTTATCTCCCTGAGGAGATACTTTTAAAGCCATACCATATGCTGCACTGCTTAGTTCTAAATCTAACTGAGTCTCTACAGGTTCTATCGAAATTCCAGTTTCTGTAATGAGGTAGGACTTCATCTTTCCTTCGGAGATATCATAGAAAACCAACCACTTATGATTTAAATTACAGTGCTTTACAATGTTTACGTGCTCATTATTGGTTGTTTCTAAAAACTCATTTTTTATGTCTGTTACCAGACCTAAACCACTATTGGCTTCTGAATCTATAATGCTATAACGCAGTCCATCTGTAAAGTTAGGATTAGCATCGGTCGTGAATAAGTAGTACTTGCTCTCATCTCCTGGCACTTTAAGAAACATAGTACCAAAATGACTAGACTCATCCCCTAAGAGACCGCTTCCATTTTCTACGATGTCATAATTTCTGTCGTATACCGCTATTCCATTACTCACAAATAATAAATTTCCTGCATCATCACAGATAGTCGCTTTGCAATGCCCTAAAGATATCATAGGGTCTTCAGGGACGAAGGAAACTGGCTGATCGTTAAAGTCAAAACCAAAGCCATTCCCAGTAGGATTAAACCAATGCCAAATATTATGCTCGTTACCCGAAGTACAGCCTCCTACAGAAACATTCCATACCTGAGAAGTAACCTCACAAATACCATTAGAAGCTACCATATAAATGGAAGAAATTCCTACTTCATCAAAGGTGTAACTGAACTGCTCTGTGTCTCCCACTGAAACGTTGTCTAAAAACCACTCAAAGCTGTTAGCGCCTGTGGTAGAGACAGTGAAATCGACAGTTCCTCCTTCAGAAATAGTAGTGGAGTTAGGTGAGATATCTGCGGTTACCGAACAGCTCACCTGAACAGGGAAGGTTAAAAGTTGATAACACCCCGGAGTTTCGTTGCTTAATTCTAATTCTATGATGTAGTCCCCCTGAACTTCTGGAGTGAAGGTAAACGACTCATTTGTGCTCGTTGCTAGTTGGTTCACAAACCATTGTAACGCAGTATAATTCGAACTAAGGTTGGTGTAAACTATAGACTCTCCAACGTTAATAACACTCTGGGTAGACGATACATTGGCTACTATAGGATTGGCACAGGGAGGCGAACATTTGTCGTCATCTAACAAGCTACTTCTTAGCTCTAATGCAGCTGCCATTCTTTCGGCCTGACCTGCCGTAAAGATATCGAAGCAGAGCACGCTCGAGTAATCCATGTAATTCGTTTGTTGGTCAAACTGGTCTCCTAAGCCTCCTAAAACCTCAGCCCTGAAGGGATTATTATCAGATGTGTCATCTTCATCAGTTGAACATGAATTGGTCCCATCAAAACAGAAAATATTAAATAAATTCTGGTCTGGTGGTGTATCACAAACCATATCTCCACTGGTTAGACAATCATCATTAGGGCATCCTCCTTGGAAAGTATGAAAAAGACCTAAATAATGTCCTGACTCATGAGCCACTACATTATTCAACGTTTGAGTAAAGCCGAAATATTCTGCTTCTATGACTATCCCATCTAAATCTGAGCCATGTGAATCAGGAAAAGTAGAGTAACCTACGACTCCTGGAGAGTTGTCTTCTCGCGTAATCGACTTGACTACCCAAATATTCAAGTACTCTAAAGGGTTCCACCTGCTCAGATCTTTCAACGCTAAATCCTGAGAAGGAACTAGCATATCGGTCAAACTATTTTGGATATAATTCACTCCTTCTGTAAATTCACCTACTGGGTCTTTTTTAGCCAAACAAAACTGAATAGATACTTCGGCTCCATCAGGATTGAATGACTCTCCAGAATTAGCATAAGCCTCGTTTAACCACAAAATAGCGTTATCTACTTGGGTTGAAGAAATGTTTTCTTCTCCATTATCATGAATTATATGAACTACCGTAGGAATTACATGAACCTCACTAGACCCTCCGCCAGATCTTCTAAGAATTATTTCTTCCAAAATCTGTTCATTCATAAATGCGAACTTGGCTCTGTTCTCAGCGTCTTGAAGAAAAACATCATGTTGATTGTCTGCGTTACACAAGTGCTGTGCAGATGAAATAAAGGGGAGAGAAATAAGAATACAAAGGAAGGGCGATAGTAGTTTCATAGAGTGTTTCTAAAGGTAAAGTAGATAAAACATAGGAAGTAAATTAAACATTTACTATCACTAAAGCATACCTTTTAAAAACATCATTGGTTGCATATTCAACCTTTCAGTACGTTAGAATTTAGCACAGGGGATTACACGTCTCTTAGATAAACGACTATTTCTTTTATTAGCCCACTCATAGGTTAGAGAGAGCTCATGAGCACCTCCAGTGCTGTAAACACCCAATTGAGAGAGATTCACATCTACACTGTAGCCTATTTTAAAATTACGCTCATGGTATCCTATTAAAATGTTTAGGCCTTCTTTATTGGCATAATCATAACCGTTCTTTTTAATAGGTAGTCCTCTATACCATATCCCGAAAACCATAGGGTTCATCTCTATATAAGTCCCTATATCTAACTGATTAAACGGCCCCTGCTGTTTGTAATTAAACGCAGTTACTAAATCCTTTTTAGAACTTCTTCTTTTAGGGTTTCGTATTTTAAATCGAACTCCTCCATGAGCAGAGAACTTGCTTTGCAGTTGACTAAGACCAGTAGTAACCGTTTCATCAGGTTCATTAATATGGTGCTGACTTAAACCAAACCAATATTTATCACTGTATAGCAGAATTCCTGAAGAAAAGTCCATTAAACCTACAGGCTCTACACTAAGCCTTTCTATAGTGGCGGCACCATCTCTAATTAATTGGTCCCCAAATACTAATCTGTCTTCGTGCAGTGATTTTCGGGTATAACCTAACTGAAACGCAGGCCTTAACGATAAATATCTAGAAAGTCTAACTTCATAAGCATACTGAAGCCCTATACTGGTACTACTTAATGCGCCCTGACCAGCTTGATCTCGGTTCACCAACAATCCTATACCAGATTTAATTTGAGGTAAAAACTGATCATAGTAAACATTATATGTAACGAATGCCTGAGGTAATGACGGCCATTGATTTCTATAATTCATCCCAAATCTACTCTGAACAGACGTTCCCACAAAAGCAGGATTAAGCAAAGTAGGTGCAGCATAGAATTGCGTGAAATGCGCATCCTGTGCCTTCGCTCTGTCTGTAGCAAACAGGGATACTATTAGCGATATGATTAATAGCTTTCTCAATTAGTTCAATACTATTTCTGGTAAATTAATTTCAGCGTTATTCTCCTCTGGAAACTCGAAAAACAAATCCTTCGTGATAACCTCTTTATCACTTGAAGCTACTATCATCTTGTAGTTCACCAATGGGTGAAGCACCAAGAGATATTTCCCGCTAATTTTATTTGACTTATATACTCCTTTAAGTTCTTTATTTCTTTCATCAATTATGGTGATTTCTCCGTGGACAGGAGAACCATTTTCGTCTACTAACAACCCTTTAATAATCAGATTAGTCTTCTGGCGATAGATAAAGTCAATTTCATATAAATCTTGACCTCCATACCCATCTTCCTTTACAGAAGAGTAATACCCTTTTCTCCCACCAGGCGTAATACTTAAATAAATATCATCTTCTACCGAGTTTGCAGGAAAACCTAAGTTCTCTGGAATTTCCCAATGTTCTTCACCTACTTTTATAGTGCTAAAAATATCAAACCCTCCCATACCATTATGACCTTCAGAAGCGAAATAGAGCGTTCTCCCATCTACATCTAAAAAAGGAGAATCTTCGTTATACTCAGTATTGATAGAGGACCCTAAATTCTTAGGTAAGCTCCACTCTCCGTTAGGCAGTAGCTTTACTCTGTAAAGATCTTTCCCCCCATATCCGTCTGGTCTGTTGGAAGAGAAGACAATAGTTTCTCCATCTGGACTAAAACAAGCACTAGCTTCTTGAAATTCGGAGTTAATGTTTTCATCTAAAATCTTAGGCTCACTCCATTTGTCATTTAACTTTTTAGTGATGTATAAATCCCCTCCTGTCAATTGGCGATTAGTCCTATATATTACCATAGCCCTGCCATCTGCAGATATGGCCGCTGTGGCATCATGAGTTGGAGTATTAATGTCTGAAATGTTATTCGTAGGCTCACTCCAGACACCATTTAATTTTTTGGTGTAGTAAATATCTTCGAAAAACTCCTTGTTTGGATCTAATCTTCCGCCAGTGCTATTCTCTCTTCGAGAAGTAAAATACATTTCCTGCTCGTCCGGTGTAATCACAGGTACATACTCGGCAAATTTAGAATTTACTTCTGCTCCTAAGTTTTTCACTAATACATCTTCAGGTTTATTGGTGAGCTCTTGGGCTAATTCAGCAATTTTAATATGTCTTTTTACCACTTGGTCACTTAACTCCCTTTCTTCTAAATTGGCGTATTCATTGTAAAATGAGATGGCTTCAACAAACTTATAATTAAGGTGAGCTAATTTCCCTAGATGGAAAAGAGATTCTTTATTTCCGCGGTGCAATAAGAAATTTAATATCTCAGTGGCGAGCTCCTTATCTCCTGAAGTTTCGATCTGACATACAGCCAGTCTAAAAGATACCTCAGGGTTTTCAGGGTAGGTTTTGTGAAGACCTAAAAGAATACCATTGGCTTCAGTAAACCGAGCCTGATAGAAGAAAAAATCGGCATCTAGATACTCTGATTTATCTGCTCTCGAAAAATCTTCGCACTGGGCTGTAGCGGACATACCGAACAGCATAATGAAGATATGTATTAATAGGTTTTTCATTTATCTAAGTAGTGTTACGTCTCCTGCCTCAGTAAGTTGCGTTCCGTCAGTGAATTTTACTTTTGCTTTCCATACATAGACGTCTTGTTTACTAAGCTGTCCTCCATACATCCCATCCCATCCTATTAAAACATCTTTACTTTCAAACAATAATTCTCCCCATCTATTAAATATTTGTAGCTGGTACTCTACTACTCCAGAGTAGATTGGAAAGAACACGTTATTACTAAACGACTGAGGGTCGTACATTCCGTCTGAGCCACCATCTATAGGAGTAAACGCATTCGGAAATTCTATGCCTGATAGTGCTGAAGCCATAACTACATCTACAACTAAAATACTATCTGGACAGTTATATTCATTATTAGCCCAAAGAGAAACAGAGTAAGCTCCTATATCTTGGTAGTAGTGATCTGGACTGAATTCAGTAGAGGTTACTCCATCTCCGAAGTTCCATAAATACTCATCGGCATTGGAGGAGAGGTTTATAAAATTCACGAGGTCTTGAGGAATAGTCACCTCATCTGGAGTAGCTGCAAAGGCGGCTTGGGCTGAAGCATAAACTTCTATAATTTCACTTCTTACTAGTTCATCCTGCTCGCCATTATTATATCCTGTTACTGTTAATATTACAGTATAGATTCCGGGGTTCTGGTAGGTGTAAACTGGGTTAGCTACGAAAGCCTGTCCCCCATCCCCGAACTGCCAATTATAACCCAAGCCATACTCGCTTTCATTTGCGAATTGAACAGTTAAAGGAGAACACCCTGACGCTGGTCCTTCAAAATTCGCTACTGGTGGTGGTGGTATAATTTCTATATCTAAGTTAGTAGCATCTGAACAAAATCCATTATCTGCTATTAGGGAGATCGTATATTCTCCCCAAGTTTCATACGTATGGGCTGCTGGCTCAAACTCCGAGATGAAATCGGTTCCATCTCCAAATCCCCATTGGTATTCCATCGTATTTCCACCAAAACTATTATTGGCTATTTCTACGGTAGTCGATGGGAATGTTTGCGCTTCTGGTGTAGCTGTAAATTCGGCTACAGGTCTAGGATAAACCGAAATATCTTGGGTAAATGTATCTGTACATCCTGCATACGATTCTATGGTTAATGTGACTGTATAAACGACAGTAGCTTCTGTCTCATTTTCAAATAAATGAACAGGATTTAATTGGGTTTCTATAGGAGAGTTATCTCCGAAGTCCCATTGATATTGTAACGCCCCATTAGAAAAGTTTTCAAACTGAACTTCATAAGGCGTACACCCTTCGTTAGGTGAGCTAAAATCAGCATTTAACTGTGGCTGCACCTCTACGAATACATTATCTGAACTTTCACATCCGCTATTAGAAAATGCGTTTAAAGTAACCGTATAGTTAACAGGAGTTAAGTTTAGATTATAAAATGTATGTGTATGTAATGGTTCAGATGAATTTCCTACCTCTCCAGTTCCATAAGCCCATGTATAGCTACTCGCTGCTACAGAAGAATTTTCAAACGTTACGTCCAACGGATAACACCCCTCAGTTTCTAAAATACTAATGTCTGCTATCGGAGTACCGAAAACTACTATATCTTGAGTATACACATCTTGACAACCGTATAAAGAAGAAGAGGTTAATTCTACCGTGAATGTGGTGTCGTTAAGCGTATTATTAATAAACGTATGCACTGGATTTGACATTGAAGAAACTCCTCCGTCTCCAAAATCCCAAACAAAATCTGCATTTGCCCCAAAGCTCTCATTATCAAACGTAATCGTTAAAGGCGAACACCCATTTTCTTCTTGTTCAAACTCAGCGGAAATTTGTGGGTTTACAGTAATCGGCAAGTCATAAGAATCTTGACACCCAATTGCATTAAAAACTGTCAGGGTAACTGTATATTCTATAGGAAGATCGGTGAAATTTTCAAAGTCATGAAAATGATTGTTAGCGGTGGTAGTAGAGGTTTCTCCGTCTCCATAACTCCATGAATATGTAGAAGCAGCTATACTGTTATTTGTAAATTCCACGGAGACTATACTACATCCAGAATTCACATCAGATGTAAAATTCGCTATAGGGCTTGAATAAACGACCATTTCTACTTGGTCTAGGTCATTACACCCTAAAGGTGACTGCGCCAGTAAAGTGACTATATAAGTCGTGTCAGAAGCAGAATTATTAATAAAAGTTGTTTGACCCGTAGTCTGAGTAGAATTTAAACCATTTCCGAAATCCCACTCAAAACCTGTGGCATTGGTACTATTATTTAAGAATGAGACTTGATATGGCGAACATCCAGGTTCTGGTATTACTATTTCAGAATTAGCACTTGGTGTTATTTCGAGAGGCAGTGTACTAGAGGCCTCACAACCGTATGTGTTTTCAGCATTTAGAGTGACATTGTAAACTTGTAATGAACTAGAAATATTAGAGTACGTGTGAGTAGCATTCCCAGAATAGGCCGCTGTGCTATTGTCCCCATAATCGTACGTTCCTGTAGAAATTCCGTTTGAATTATCCGTTATTTCCACCTCTAGAGGAGAGCAGCCACTTACTGCTGAAAGGGTAAAGTCTACCTCTGGAGCAGGAAAAACTACTAGAGTGCTGGTACCTGTTCCCGCACAGCCAAATGCGGAAATGGCATTTAATGTGATTGAGTATGTGATGGGGTCATCAGTATTATTGGTGTATAAATGAATTGGATTTGGGATCACAGAAGTTTGACCGTCTCCAAAATCCCAATCAAAAGTTTGACCACCTGCTACAAATGGCATTTGAACTACTAATGGTGAGCAGCCTTCATCAGGCGTAACATCTAACGCAAAATCAGGCTGAGGATAAACTGTAATAGCGTTGACTATGGTATCATTACATCCATTTAGCGAGTAAGCGATCAGCTGAACAGAATATGTTTGAATAAAGCCTGTGTTGTTCGTATAAACGTGTGTGGGGTTTTCTGATATAGTAGTGGCTGACTCATCTCCGAAATCCCATTCATAACTAGTCGCTCCATAAGAAGTGTTGTTAAACACAGCCGTAAAAGGGGCGCATCCAGGTGGCTGTGCATTGTCTGTAAAAGTGGCCTGAGCTCCAGGAGAAACTACAATATCTAATGAGTCATTTTGATAACACCCAAAGTCAGAGGATGCGGTAAGAATGACCGTGTAAGTAGTGTCAGAATTTGTAAAATTATAGAAGGTATGAGCTGGTTCTTCCATAAAACTTCCAGATTGATCACCAAAGTCCCAAGCGTAAGAATCTGAATCTATACTGCTATTACCGAAGGTTACTTCAAATGGAGAACACCCAGAATTTAAATCTGGAGAAAAAATAGGCACAGGTGCAGCCTCTACAGTTAATTCAATAGTAACGTCCGCATTACAATTAACTGTGCTAACAGATAAATTCACATTATATGTCCCAGCTAAGGCGTATTGGTGCGCAGGATTCTCGTCAGTACTGGTGAATGAATCTCCAAAATCCCAGGCCCAAGAAATAATCGGATCGCCCCCATCTGAGGTGCTTATGTCTGTAAACTGAGCTAAAGTCCCTTCACAAACATTATCAGCTATAAAGTCTACTACCGGTGAATTAAACACACTTACAATTTCTTGTGCAGTATTTAAACATCCAGCAGCATTAGAAGCAGTTACATTTACCACATAGCTTCCTAGAGTTTCGTAATTCTGGGTAGGAGGTATCGGCCCATTAAATGTATTCCCGTTTCCAAAATCCCAATCCCAATTATCAGCATTTGTGCTCGACTCTTGGAAATTGGCAGAGACGTTACCACAGCCACTTAGGTTATCTGCTAAAATAGATACCACCGGAGACGGAACTACAGTAACACTCACAAAAGCAGTATCGGCACATGCAGCGCTTGACTCTATGCCCACAGCGCTCGCTATAGTAAACGTTCCCGGCATATTATATAGGTATACAATGTCTGATGAGCCTGTAGGATACCATCCGAGTCCATCACCAAAATTCCAGCTAAACGAATTAGGGTTTCCCGTTGCGTTTTGTTCTATGGTAATATACTCTCCTAGGCATATTTCATTATCGACTAATGTTATATCTGCAATAGGCGGAGAAACAATAGTTACAGTCATATATGCAGTGTCCAAACCACAGAAGTTACTGTCTATCATCATTACCTCATAGGAGTCTCCTAAATTACCAGGGTACTGAATAGTATAAGGATTGGCAGGTGGCCATGGGGTCCAATCTACAATTGAGTCTTGACCATTTCCCCAGTAATCTCCAAAATTCCAATATTCATACCTCTGTTCAATGTTTCCTTGAGAAAAACAGTTTCTGCTTGTAGCATTGGTATAAGTTACTTCGTTATCTGGCAAACACAGAACTGCAGTGCTAGATGTAATCGCAGCATTATCCGTGTCATAAACTTGAATAGGAGAAAATGTATTAAAAAATGCTCCTCCCTGTATAGTGTTACAATAATTCTCTGCAAACAAGGTAACCTCAGTATTACAGTCTACGGTGTTTTCTTCGTAGGTATGAGAAATAACCTGACCAAGGTTGGACTGGTCTAAAACCAAATTTGTACTTCCGTCTCCGAAATCCCAAGTGAAAGTGGTGTTGGCAGAAACATTGCTACTCTGATTAGAAAAACTTAATGGGTGTGGAGCGCACGCTTGCGTTAAAACCCCTGCAGGAATAACGATTGAAGGATTCGTAGCTTCTTCCATCACTAATACACCTGAAATACTACATCCCAAGACTGGATTAGTAATTATAATGTCAAAATTTTGAACTGTAGCTGGATAATCATGGGATATTGAGACAGGTGAAACCCAATTGGTCCCAGCTTCTAAAGGTGAGCCATCTCCCCAGTCAATCGTGTAATCCGTCCAATCATGAGGACTATAAATATTGAGGGTGTAATCCCCTCCACTACATGCGTACCAATAAGGTTCTGGAACCAAATCATCATAGAAATCAAACACCTCACATTGAGAGATTACTATGCTATTTACTCCAAGTATTCCTACGAATACGACTACGATATTTTTTAAGAAATTTTTCATTTACACACTAGTCTACGGTGAGATGAGATAAAAGTTTAGCTTTGATTTGTAAATCGGTGCTTTGGTTAACTCCACGCTAATAAAGTTTTTGGATGTCATTAATTATAAATGAATGAGATTACTTAGAAATATTCTAGTTGTCGTTTTACTCTGTATGTTTATTTTTCAAGGGTTAAAGTATGTCATTAGGCCTTATCACCTAACTCATAACTTTATTAATTCTTCTGACTATAGGGCGAAAGTCGATAAATTACTACTAAAAGAAATTTCCGATTCGACCATGCTTTTTATGGGCAATAGTCTTACAAAAGGTTATGATCTCTCCGTTTTTCAATCAGATGCAGTAAACTGGTCCATCTCTGGCGATATTTTGGATGGCTTAGGCTGGAGGCTTGCTGGCTTAAATGAGGCCACTCCCATGAGGATAATTCTAAACTTGGGCGTGAATGATATCATTCATGGATTTGGTTTTAACATAGAAAAGTTGAGTAATTTCATTCAGGAGTTCAAAACCTATTCTCCCCATACACAAATCGTGGTGATGTCTCTATCTCCGGAGTGTTTAGCGTCGGGGCTATTTACTTCTCCTAAAAGGATATCTCGTGAAATCATCAATGCGAATGGGGAAATAAAAGAAATGTGTTCTCAGTTGGAGGTGTATTATGTGGATGTGTATTCGGCTTTACAGGAAAACGGAAAACTCATCCCGAGATTCACTACAGATGGACTTCACTTGAATCAAGCAGGCTACAACGTCTGGACTGAAAGTCTTACAAAAGCATTTAATTAAGCACTCTAAATACTTGTGTTTTACTGTTGTTATTTACCACCAAAACAAATGTCTCTGTAGCTGTTTTCAGTAGTTCTATGTCTTTTACATTGCCACGCGTAAAAAAACCTGAATTATATGCCGTGTTTTCTCCAGACAAGAGCAAACAACCTACACTAGCATCTGCTCTTGTCGTTTCTACTTCTGTATTGTGTTTATTTCCAGCGGTAAGAATATCTAGTTTTCCATCATTATTTACATCAAACACACACACCCCATTTACCGGGCCTACCTGAGCCATGGCTGGTAATTCTTCCCTTTTAAATCTTCCTAACCCTTGAGACAGAAATAGGCTACTCGAAAATTCGGTAGCAGCTAAGGCTACCTCAGACTCTTCGGGATTCTTCCCTAATAAGTTCATTAAATCTGAATCGGCAAATTCTCCATAATCTCTAACTTTTTCCTTGGAAATAAAGGGCATCTGTTCAGACATACATTGCTTTCCTCTAACGGGAAGACAAGTGCCATCCTCGTAGGTCGTGGCTAGCACAATATCTCCACTGCCATTTTTATCGTAATCATCGTAGTAAATCATAAACGGCTTGTCTCTAGATGGGCTGAACTTATGGTTTTTTCCCATGTTTCCTGCTATGATATCCTCTATACCATCTTGGTTTATATCTGCTGCTTTTAGCGAATACCACCAGCCTATTTCTTCCTCTATGCCAAGCTCTGCCGTCACGTTCTTAAAGGATGAGCCGGTATTCTGATAAAAACTAACGGGCATCCATTCTCCTGCTATTACTAAGTCTGGTTTTCCGTCTTGATTAAAATCAGTGGAGACGGCCGAAGTAATAAACCCAGCATCAGGTAAATCAGCTATCCAAGGATCCTTTGGAGAGGTAAAGCTCCCGCCCTCATTTAATAAAAAATAAGAAGAGTCTGCCAGTGGGTAAGCTCCTGGCTTAGAGCCTCCAGCCACAAACACATCTTGAAATCCATTTCCATCAAAATCGGCATGAACTATACATGAGCCATTAGGCCAATTCATTTCTGGTATTCCTCGGGGATATTCTGCCAAACCATTAGATCCTTTATTTACATAGTACATATCTCTTTTGGCTATGCCCTCTTCCCCTCCCCCATTTACGAGGTATAAATCACCATCTCCATCATTATCTGCATCAAAAATGGCTGCGTCCAAGTTCTCCCATTCTTTTCTACCCGAAATATTCGTTTGCGTAAATTTACCTTGATCGCTTTGAATGAAAAGAGCCGCATCCTGACCGCTGGCTCCTCCTATAAATAAATCATCTAATCCATCTCCATTAATGTCTCCTACCTCCAGAGCTGGACCTAATGTCGATTGTTTGTGAGGGAGTAGGATTTCACTGTTAAAGTCATAACATACATTCTCCTTATGCTGAAAAGTCAACCCCAATGATGCAGGGTCTATTTCTTCGAAATATTTCTTTTCTGACTTAGGGCTTAAGGCGTATGACGGATTGTATATAACCGTATAATACTTATTTAACTCCTCTATATCAATGGCTTGAACTGCGCCTGTAGGCCAGATAACACGAGCTGAATCTACCCTTGAAAGTTTCCCTAGTCCAAAATGTACGACTGCGCTTCTGCCAGACTGGTATCCAGCTGTCTGCAACACCTCTCTAGAAAATACAGTCCCCTTACTATAAACTTCTACTTTAGAGTTTAACCCATTCACATTTGGGCTTCTAGGCCATTCCAATTTCACCTTTAAATAGCTGTTCTGCCCTTTTTCTGATGAGTTGTTCTTATAAATGAAAGCCTCTTGCTCTAAGTTATTTATAATTAACTCTAAGTCTCCGTCATTATCTAAATCTGCCGCTGTGGCACCATTAGAAAAAGTAGGCTGGTCTAAGCCCCAAAGATTAGTCAACTCCTGAAAAGAAAAGTCTCCATTGTTTCTGTAAGCATAGTTACTCAGTTTAGTACTAGGGATGGAATTATATAACTCGTCTACACTTAATTGTCCCTTCTTTTTTTCAAGTTGCTTTCTTTGGGCTTTAGCATCTTTATTCAGCATGTCTCTCTTTACGCCATTGGTAACGAATAAATCTACTTTACCATCATTATCTAAATCTTCTAAAATAGGAGACCAACTCCAGTCAGTCTTGCTTACTCCAGCCATCTGAGAAACATCAGAAAAGTAGCCGGTATGGTTGTCTACCTGAAGTACATTATGCATGTACTGATAATGATGCCCCTGACTAATGAAGTACCAAAAAGATTCTATATCCATAGACGCCATATTCTCTTTAGACCTTTTATAATCCGAGGGGAGCATTTCTGCTATAAAAAAATCTTCAAACCCATCATTATTAATATCAGCCCTATCTATACCCATGCTACTCTGGGAATTATGCCCTGTCCTTTTTTTAATTTCATCTGAAAAGGTTCCGTCTCCCTTATTTATATAGAGGTAATCATTCTCCATATAGTCATTGGCCACATAAATATCTGGATAGAAGTCTCCGTTAAAATCTGCGGTAATTAATCCAAGACCGAAGGCATAATTTCCTATTCCCGCCTTTTCAGTGACCTTCTTAAAGCTGCCCTTGCCGTCATTCCTATATAAATTATCAGAGCTGGCCCAATTCGCTTTTTCAGCATGCTTCTTACTTACGTGATCCGCGTTAAAAGTTTCTGGATAATTCATAACGTAGACATCCAAATCCCCATCCAAATCGAAGTCAAAAAAAGAGGCTTGAGTGCTCAAGCCCGGGTCAGAAAGGGCGCTTTTTTTGTCCAGAAAAAAAGTGCCATCTCCCTTGTTCATATAGAGCTGATTCTGGCGTTTCTCTAAAGACATATTATGCCCTGCTTTACATACATAAATATCTAACCATCCATCTGCATTTAAATCAACAAACGAAACTCCAGAACTCCAGGATTTATCCCCAGTAAGAATACCAGAAGAATGAGTAACCTCTTGGAATTTCAAATCCCCTAGATTGAGATACATACGGTCATCCGTCTGATTTCCTGTGAAATATAAATCCTCCAACCCATCGTTATTTAAATCGCCTACAGCTACTCCTCCCCCATTGTATATGTACTGATTGGTGAAGTAGTTATTAGAATCCGTTTCTACTACTTTGTTTATGAATGAAACACCCGATTCCTTCTTAGTTAAAAGCGTAAATAATGGTTCAGCCTTTTGGCGTTGCAATGTTTTTTTTTCTTCCTCACCCGTGCATGAAGAAAAACAGCCAACTATACTCATTATCAGAACTGCGGTAAGAATTAACTTCATCCTACAAAATTAGAAGTTTTTAGCTCTTGATGTGAACTAGCTTTTCACAATATCAACCATTCAAATGAAGAATCACTCCCCAATTCTCTCTTATGCAGTTCTCAAGCCCTATATTATGTTGAACCGTTTCGCACAAATTATTACCTGTTAACACTAATTCTCTATTCATTGTTTAACTATTTTAGTTTAAAATATTACAAATCTCAATCACATTAAAAAAACTGAATAAGTTAGAGTCAAACTTATTACTGATTCATTTATAATGTATTACACCATGTACAAAGGCCTCTAAAAGGTAAGTCAATGAAGCATTTAATCTGTCGGCCTCATAATCAAATTAAAATGGAAATTTTCGCATAAAGAATGTTAGCATACTGTACATATTGTTCTGCCAAAAAAACCCATTCGGAAGAATTGCTTCCCGCAATTGACTTATACAAGAGTGAAAGAATAACTGCAGTCTTTAATTTAGCTAAAACCGAGTGTAGAAGATTTTTAATTCTCTCAGGCAAATTAGGTGTTATTGAGCCGTATCAAAAGATTGATTATTATGATCATCTGCTCAAGCCTTCAGAAGTAGACGGTCATGCTGAACTTGTAGCTTCACAACTGAAAGAAAAAAAAATAAGTCAACTTGTTTTTTTCATGAACTCAATAACGCATGATAAAAACATCAAACCCTATGCTGATTGTATAATAAAAGCCGCTGCTAAAAGTCAAATTTCCATAGAGTTTAGAGATGCTCCTTTTTCTGATTGAAGCGTAAAAAAATGCAGTAAAACGGAACACCATTTAAAATTTGTTTGCTAAATTAGTTAACTTAAACAGCGCAAAACCATATACCTCTCGTTATGGCCAACACTAAATATCCTCCCCTCATTTAAACAAATTTGACATGGCCAATCAGAACGAAAGAAAGAAAGAACTCCAAAGCGAGATGCATGAATTACTGCAAGAGAATGCTTCTTTGAAAGAAGAACTTGAAACAGAATTTAAAATTTCCAACAAAAAAATTGCCCATCAGGAAAAAGAAGAAAGAGCAGCAGAACTAGTTATAGCAAATAAAGAACTCATTTTCCAAAACGATGAAAAAGAAAAAAGAGCA
>CESE01092369.1_pt1 | contig 17352 bp, 9 predicted proteins | sample 350271 | NCBI WGS metagenome assembly CESE01 (sample SAMEA2621536, study PRJEB7988) | marine metagenome | isolation source: saline water (ENVO:00002010), including | reverse complement strand
ATCACTTCCATTTATATATTCGAACTCATTTTTTATTAAATTGTAATTATATTCTTTACTCCAATGTTTGAAGTTCTTAGCCACTTCTTTAATACATTTACATATGAAATCAATCTCCAAATTGGTCATCGTTGGATGTACAGACATACGCACCCAACCCGGTCTTTCTAATAAACATCCTTTTAATATTTTTTGTTCAATTGCTTTGGAAGTTGACTGATTAATATTCAATAAATAATGCCCATAAGTACCAGCGCAGGAACAACCACCTCTAGTTTGGATCCCGAACCTATCATTTAGTAATTTTACTATTAAATTATAATGGGCGTCATCAATATAAAACGAAAAAATTCCCAATCTATCTTGATGATCCTCTGCCAAAATATGTAGATTTTTAAGTTTAATAAGTTTAATAAAAATACGCTTATTGATTTCATCTTCTCGATCTAGGATATTCTGCACACCCATTTTTTCTTTTAGCCGAATTGCCAGGGCTATTTTAATAGTTTGTAAAAATCCCGGAGTCCCTCCGTCTTCACGAGTTTCTATATCATCAATATAGTCGCGCTCTCCCCACGGATTTGTATAAGTAACGGTTCCTCCACCGGGGTTATCTGGGATTAAGTTCTTATATAATTTTTTATTAAAAATCAATACCCCTGAAGATCCAGGACCTCCTAAAAATTTATGAGGTGAAAAAAAAATTGCATCCAAATATTCATCCTCATTTTTAGGATGCATGTTTATATTTAAATAAGGGGCTGAACAAGCAAAATCAACAAAACAAAGTCCGTTATACTTATGAATCATTCGCGCTATCGCGTGATAATCTGTTTTAATTCCCGTAACATTAGAACATGCTGTTACCGAAGCCATTTTTAAAGGATAATCTCTGTATTGATGTAAAATTTTTCCAAAACTTTCTAAACAAATCAATCCAGTTTCAGTGCATGGTATTACCTCTACCCTAGCAATGGTTTCTAACCATGAAGTTTGATTAGAATGATGTTCCATATGTGAAATAAAGACAACCGGCCTAATTTCATCAGGAATATTTGTGTGCTCTCTTAGGTTCTCGAATACTTTTAAACCTAATATACGTTGAAACTTATTTACCGCTCCCGTCATACCAGTACCTGAAGTAATCAGCACATCATCATTGTTAGCATTCACATGATCTTTAATAATACTTCGAGCCTCATTATAAGCCATTGTCATAGACGATCCGGTTATAGAGGTCTCTGTATGTGTATTTGCAACAAAAGGGCCTATTTCCTCTGTCAATTTTTCCTCAATTGGCCTGTACAGTCGGCCACTGGCTGTCCAGTCTGCATATATTATTTCTTTTTTGCCATAATGTGATATAAACTCTACACCAGTGCCAACAATGTTATCTCTAAACTTCTGAAAATAACGTTCTAATTTTGATGAAGTATTTGCCGTGTTTAAATTCGATGTGCTCATGTTTATTTTTCGTCTTTAGATTCTATTCAGTATGAATTTCAAGCGTTTTTCTTAATTCAATAATTAGTTGAATTTTGAAACCCCTTCTTTTAACCATGCATAATATTCGTCTACATTAGGGGTATAGGCAACTGGAGCAATAAGGTTTTCTTCATTATGATTCATTAATACATAGAACGGTTGTGAATTTGTTTTATATTTTATGGTTTGAAATTCACTCCATTTCTGACCTATATATTTTAATTTTTTTCCTGGTTTTAATTTTGAATCTACGACCTCATCTGCTTTTAGTTTACGTTTATCGTCAACATACAATGAAATAAGTACCACATCTTTTTTTAAAATTTTTAAAACCTTGTCTTTTGCCCAAACATTTTGCTCCATTTTTCTACAGTTTACACAGGCATGCCCTGTAAAATCAATCATTATTGGTTTACCAACTTTTTTCGCATAAGCTAAACCTTTATAATAATCATTAAACGCTAAAATATTATGTGGTGCCATTAAATGGGCTCCCTCTGGCACTTCAATATGTGAAGAATTTCCTCCAGATTTTGTAAATCCAACTCCATATGGTGATTCACTATAATGTTGTGCTGGTGGAAATGCACTAATCAAATCTAAAGGTGCTCCCCAGAGTCCAGGTAACATATACAATGTAAACGTTAAGGTTGTTAAACCAAGTCCTAATCGTCCAACTGAAATATGGTTTAATGGAGAATCATGCGGTAATTGTATTTTTCCAAATAAGTATAAAGTTAACGTTCCGAATATGGTAATCCATATTGCTAAGAATACTTCACGTTCTAACCAATGTAATTGCAATACTAAATCTGCATTCGATAAAAATTTAAATGCCAATGCCAATTCCAAAAACCCTAAAACAACCTTTACGGTATTTAACCAACCTCCCGATTTTGGTAAACTATTCAACCAACCTGGAAAAGCTGAAAATAATGCAAAAGGTAAAGCTATCGCTATTGAAAAACCAAGCATTCCAATAATAGGCGCGGTTCCTCCTTTAGAGGCTGCTTCAACTAATAAGGTTCCAACGATTGGCCCTGTACATGAAAATGAAACAATTGCTAACGATAATGCCATAAAGAAAATTCCAGTAATACCTCCTCTATCAGCTTGTTTATCAACTTTAGTTCCCCAAGAACTTGGTAATACAATTTCAAAGGCTCCTAAAAAGGATATAGCAAATACAATCAGTAATAAAAAGAATATCAAATTAAACCAAACATTGGTTGATAATGCATTTAACGCATCCGCTCCAAAAATAGCAGTAACTCCTGAACCTAAAGCAACATAAATACCAATAATAAATAAGCCATAAATTACTGCATTTTTAATTCCGGCAGCTTTATTTTTACTCAGCTTGGTAAAAAAACTTACTGTCATCGGAATCATTGGGAATACACAAGGGGTTAACAAAGCAGCAAAACCAGATAAAAAAGCAATAAAGAAAATACCCCACAATCCTTTTTTAGATTTTTCTTTTGGTGAAGAATCTACTTCAACAGAATCGTTATCTTCTTTTTGAGATGTTGGTGATGAACTCCCAGCAACCGCAAGGGTCAAATCAAATACTAAATCTACTTCTTCTGGTGGTAAACACCGAGCGTCATCACACACCATAAACTCAACAATACCATTTACAAGATTAATCCCCTCGACTAATTCTACTTTTTGTTTAAATGTCGCGCTGTTCTCGAAAAATTTAATTTTCATATTAAAAACAGGGTCATCTACCGTTTGTCCTTCTTCTTCTGAAGTATTACCCGTAGTTCTTACTTTTCCGCTTGAATCATCATACGTGAATAAAGTAGGAATGGGACCATTTTCAGGAACATTTTGCGAATATAAATGCCAACCAGAATCAATAGTTGCTGTAACTATAAGATCGTATTCGGTGTCGGAAATTTTTTCAACAGATGTATGCCATTCAATAGGTTCTAGAATCTGTGAAAATGCTAAAGAAATATTAATTAAGAGTATGCATATAACCGCTATTTTTTTCATTTTTGTGCATTTTAAATCTAAAATTAAAGGGGGTTGTTACCTTATTAGTAACAACCCCCTTATACATCTTTCGCTATCGTGATTAACCAATTCAATTATTAAAAACAACGCCTACTAGACGAAAGATGGAGGGTATAACTATTTTTTTAACGGATTACCCTTTTCATCAATACTTCCTGATTTTAGGATAATAAACTTCTTAGGATTTATATATTTTTTAATTACTTCATTTACCTGACTTACAGTTAGGACATTAATGTCCTTAGGGTATTGATCAATATAAGAAGGTTGCTTACCTTGATTAATAAATGAAAGGATAGTGCCAGCCATACTTCCAGTAGTAGAAAGTCTCACCTTATAACTTCCTATTAAATTTGCTTTTTTATTTGCTAATTCATTTACAGAAATGCCATCATCAATCCATTTTTTAATTTGTACCATCGTTGCATCTTCTCCTTTTTTTAGTAATGTTGGATTAAAAGAAGCCTTTACAACAAAGTACCCGTCTGTATAGGTATCTAAACTATGTCTTGCGCTAATACTATAGGTCAAACCATCAACATCTCTTACTGTTTGCATTAATCGTCCAGACATACCGCCTCCTAATGCAAATGTTGCTAATTGCATTGATCTAAAATCTGCATCTTCGCTTGTTAGCCCTGTATATTGTGCAATAAGTAATTGAGCACTAGGCTTCCCTTTAATGGTGATAATTTCGGTTTGTGTTTTTGCTAAGGATTTTCCTCTTAAGGTTACAGATTTAAAACTAACGCCGCCATTCCAATCTTTAAATGTTTTACCGAAAGCAGCTGGAACTTTTTCATTAATATCTCCAACAGCAACAACATGCATTTCTTTTGATCCATAATAACATCTATGGAACGCCTTTATTTCGTCTAAGGTTACCTCATTAATTTTTTCAATTTGTGCTTCTATAGCATCTAAATATTCAGGGTGACCTATTGGATAAATGAGTTGACTTAACTTAATTTTAGCTAAAATTGAAGGGTTATCCAAATTGCTTTTTATTCTGCCACTATATTGTTTTACCAATAATTCAAACTCTTTTTCATCAAATGCAGGATTACGCAATGCATCAGCCAAAAGCGCAACAACTTCATCTACATTAGAAGATAAACATTTAAAACTAAAGTTGGTTTTATAGGTATTTGCTCTGATATTCATTTTAACACCCAAGCTCCCTAATGCTTTTGATAAAGCATATTTATCTTTACTTGTAGTGCCTTTTAATAACATTTCAGCTGTTATAGAAGCAATGTTTTTATTTTTAATAGTATTTATACCACCTGCATTGATACTTCCAATCACATTAACAAAGCCTTTAGCACCTGTTTTAACTGTTGTAATGTCAATTCCTGAAACTGTTTGACGCTTGTAATCTAATTTTGAATTAATTAATAATGGTTGTGCTAATGAAGCTTCTTGATTGTAATCGGAAATAAAAGCGTTATTATAATTTTGTGCTTCCGGATTTCTAAAAAAGACTTTACCATCATCATTTTTAAACTGCTTGCTTTTTATGTTTGGTCTCTTTTTATTTGATCCTATTTTTTTTGGAATAAAATATCCTGTGGTGCTTTGATCTTCTAAAAGATAGGTGTTTGAAACTCTTTTAATATCGTCTAATGTTACCTTTTTTAAATTCTCTATATTGTTAATATAATTAGTCCAATCACCAGCAGCAATAGCTTCATTAATAATTCCAGCGATAGCAAATGAACCGTCACGTCTTAAAACATCGTTAGCTTCAGCTTTGGCTACAACCCTATCTAAATCTTCTTGAGTCACGCCATTTTCCGTAATGGTATTAATTACAGTTAATATTTTGTCATTTATCTCTTGATGTGTTGTGTTTGTTGTCAATCCTACACCCACAGAAAATAAATTATGATCTTTAAAGCCTGAAATAGAACTATACGCATACAATGCTAACCCCGTATCTGTAAAAGTTGTATTTAAAATTGAAGACGCACCACTCTTAAGAATATCACTTAATACTGTTAAGGCAGCGTGGTCTTTATGTAACTTACCTGGGCTTTTAAAAGCGACTACAACCACACCTTGCTGACCAGGTTTTTTTATAACAATTTTTCTTGGCCCGTATTGTTCTGGTTCTTCTGTATAAGGTTGAGGAAATTCGTGTGGTGCTTTTGTAATTAAGCCAAAAGAGGCATCTATTAATTCAAATGCATTTGCTTTATTAAAATCACCAATGATTGATAATGTTGCATTATTTGGCCAATAATAGGTGTCATAAAATGCTCTAAGCTTTTCGATAGATGCGTTTTCAATATCTGATCGCCACCCTATAGTAGAGTGATGGTAAGTATGTGCCATAAATGCTGTTGACCATATTTCTTTTGATAATAAACTGTTTGGGTTGTTTTCACCACGTTCAAACTCGTTACGAACCACAGTCATTTCGGCTGCTTTATCTTCTGGTTTCAACAATGAATTTCGCATTCTATCAGCTTCAATATCCAATGCTAATTCCAAATAATCGCTAGGTATGGTTTCATAATAGTTAGTTCGATCATACCATGTTGTCGCATTCATTCTGGCACCAATATTTTGCAGTGCATTTGGAATTGTTATGGTCTGTTTATTATATTTTGAAGTGCCTTTAAATAGCATGTGCTCTAAAAGATGTGTTGAACCTGTATTCCCAGAAACTTCGTGTTTAGAACCTACTCTATATGTAATTTGCGCGGTAACGACAGGGGCAGTATTATCTTGAATTAGCAAAATACTCAATCCGTTTGGTTTATATACATATTCTTCAACACCACCAAGTTCTTTAACAAATTTAAACTTTGAATCTAGAGTTTGCCCATATATAAACATTGCACTAAAACAAATGAATAAGATGTTTAAAAAATGATTCTTATGTTTCATTACAGCTTTTTAATTTTATTTAGTAAATTATTTATATACTGCCTGGTATTTTCAGCTGAAGGTCTAGGTGCTTTGTGAGTTATAATTTTTCCGTCTTCATCTAATAGAATAGATCTAGGAATAAGACCTACGCTGAAGGCTTTCATGAAATCTGATTTTAAACTTTTATCCGCCAATAGTTGTATACCTCCAACGTTTTTTTCTGGTACCATTTTTCTCCACTTTTCATAATCGTTTTTTGAATCGATAGAAATACTTACAAATTCTATGTCTTGCCCTTTAAAATCTTTAATTAATTGTGTTAAAGCTGGCATTTCTTTTATGCAAGGCCCACACCAAGTGGCCCAAACCTCTACATATACTATTTTACCTTTTAAATCTTTTAAAGATGTTGTGCCGCCTTTATGATTTTCATAATTAAAATTTGGAGCAGACATTTCTGGTTTTGTATTGTTTACAGATTTATATCTCATTGTAAGTCTGTCTTTTAATTTATCATCCGAAAGCATGGCCATAATTCGAGGATAATCCTTTTCGTAATTTTTGTTTTTTAAACTCATTTGCCTAAAAAGCATACTTACAATCTGATCTTTAATTTTAGTACTTTTAATATCTTTAATTTTCCCTTCAACAAAGTTTACAAGTGTTAGATTGGGGTCTTTTGCCATTTCCTCTTTTGAAGTAAGGCGCCAATTTTCAATAACCAAATTTCGGTAACTTTTAATATTGTTAAATGATCCTTCGTCATCCATGTTCATTCCTCTTATTGGATCGTAATAACCCTCTGGCAACTCAGGATGCTCTTTAGTATGATAATGGTTAAACTTATCGTAATTATATCGAGTCAATAAATAATCGTATTCAACAACTTTTCTTTGAAGCACTTTATCTTCACCTGTTAGACTAGACGTCTCTAATAATTCTAAAAAAGCTTCTTTGTTTTTTTGAATTTTAACTAAAAAGTCGTCAACAGGAACTACAAAAAATATTTTTGCATCACCAACTAGCTTATTTTTTAAGGTTCCTCTGGCTACATTATAGTTATTCACTTCACTGCCTATGCCTGTAAATTTAGTTGCCCTATAAAAATTGTCTGCATCTATACTTAAGGTTAAATCGTAACCATTTTTTAGAAAAACGGTACTATATGATTTTCCTATTTGATAAAAATAACTTCCTGGACCATCTATATATAGTGTGTCTTTAAAATTTCCATCAGCATCTATAGTAACTTCTTTTTCAAAGCTTCTACCATTATTGGACATTTTAATGGTCGTTTCTTCGGAATTCTTAATATGTCCTGAATACAAAACATAGAGATCTTGCTTTTGCCCACAAGAAAATAGTGTTACGAATATGATTGATAATTGAATGATATTTTTCATAATCTTAAAATTTATTAAATAGAATTTTCGTTACAATTAAATTGGTCAATTTAGATTCTTAAACTAATTATTAAAAAAACAAACTATAAGAAATAAACACTTATAGCTTGTCTTAAATATCAATTAAAATTAATTAGTAACCGGCATTTTGATCAGATTCAGAAATATTAACATTGGCATCTATCTCTGATTGTGGGATAGGTAGGATTGTAAAATTACTTGGGTAATTCACATTGATTGGATTTTCTGCCACAGTACTGTATTTAACAAAGCTTCTTTTTGTCCTTGTCAAATCAAAGATACGGTGTCCTTCAAACATCAATTCTTTTCGTCTTTCGTCTTGAATGACATCTTTTAAGGCCTGGCCCGTTTCAGCGTAAGGAGCTGCCAACGGATTTGCTCTTGATAGAATCATATTAACAGCTGTTTGAGCTTGTGAATCCATCCCTAGTTCTACCATCGCCTCAGCTTGAATCAAATACATTTCAGAAATACGAAGGATAGGTGTATTATCATCACGTGAAGCATAAGAAGGGAATTTCAGTACCTTTCCTGCGTCTATCAAGTTCTTTCTAACATCATTGGCATCGATAGCATCAAATAGATTCATAGTAGCTTTGAAACGTGGACGTCCATATAAATAAGTAATGGCATAAGAACCACCGTTATCCGTTGCAGTGTTTGCAATTGAAAAAATAGATTCTGTTGTTGTGGCTTGTGCCCAACTTCCAACATAATTAGTGTTAGATACTAAAGAATAACCAGATCCAATAACTTCTGTAGCCAATGCGTTTGCTTCAGCCCAATTTTCCATGTATAAATGGACTCTTGCTAATAATGCTTTTGCAGAAGTTTTATTAAAATTATAAATTGAAGATGTATCATCAGCTAAACCATTAATTCCATACTGAATATCAGAAATTATTTTTGCATAAACTTGAGCGGTGGTGCTTCTTGCAGGATTAATTATTTCTATACCTACTTGTATTTCATCAACCAAAGGAATTCCCATGTGAGAAGCATCTGTAGTGAAATTATACGGCTGAGCAAACAAACGTTGCATGTCAAAATAAGCCATGCCTCGAATGACATATAGCTGTGCAATTAAATCAGACGCTTGCGCTTGGTCAGATTCAAAGTCAAAGCTTTCAGCCTGTCTGATAACGATTGACGAATGCGCAATAAGATTAGAGATTGCACTCCAGATGCGCAATGTTTCGCGATCATCAGAGGGTGTTTCATAAGCATCTGTACCAGGAAAGAGAATCCAAGAGGATAGGGAATTATCAGACATTAAATCTGAAGCAATCGGATACAAGCCACCATGATAATATTTGTTCTGAAGTAAATTATATGCGCCGGCAGTAGCTGCTCCAAAACTTGTGAAATCTGTAATTAGATTTTCAGTAAGAACTCTGTCGTAAGGATCTTTATCTAAAAGCTCATCATTATTACAAGAAGTGAGCGTGATTGATAACATTAAAATTATTAAATATATGCTTTTCATTATTATGTGTTTTTTAAGTGATTAAAATTGGGTAATTTTATGTTAAAATGTAACATTAAAACCAAAAGAAATTGTTTTTGTGATCGGGTTATTGAAACTGGCTGTTCCTGTTATTCCTGCCATTTCCGGATCATTCATCAAGGCATCATCCTTAATAGAGGTCCATATATTATCTCCACTCACATGGACACGAATTCTATCGATAAAAAAGTTTTCTAATATTTTATTTGAAAAAGTATATGCTAGCTCCACTCTTTTTAAACGGACATAACTTCCATCGTGTAACCATCTTGAAGTTTGATTACTTGATAGTGAATTTGCATACACATATTTTGGCACATTAGTTATATCTCCTGGTTGTTGCCATCTATTGTCATACACATGTTTAGATGTGTTACTGTAATCACGAGTTCTTCTGTATCCATTATCATTTTGAACATTACCGTTAGACTCAAATATTTGCCCTCCCCAAGAACTGTATAATTGTGCCATAAGCGAGAAGTTTTTATAAGTAACTGTATTTATTAGAGATCCATAAAAATCAGGTGTTGCTTTACCATGATTGTATTTTTCTGCCTCTCCAAGGACCATTGTTGTTTCGGTCTCTGTTTCATCAATATAATACATTTCACCTCCCGTTTCTTGGTCAACTCCTGCGTATCCATAAAGGTTAAGCGTATTAAAGTCTTCTCCTACTTTTCTTAAATAGTTACCTGAAATAATTTCGTCTGTCTCTAGAGCCGTTATTTCATTTTTGTTTGTAGTTAAATTAATTCCTGTAAACCAAGTAAAGCCATCAGTAGTAGTCGTGATATTTTTCGTGTTTAATGAAATTTCAACTCCGCTATTTTTCATACCTCCAAAGTTTTGAAAAACAAATGTATCTCCATTGAGTCCGGAGACCGGTAAATTATAAAGAAGATCAGATGTATCTCTTGAATAATAATCTAAAAACCCTGAAACTCTATTATTAAAAACCGAGAAATCTACTCCAATATCAAAGGTTGCGTTTTCTTCCCAACCAATTAAAGCATTTCCTGCGGATGAGATAGTGGATGCATTTTGCCCGTTGTAAGATCCTGTTGTATCAAACGTGCCTGAGTAACCAAAAGGAGAAATTTGGTCATTCCCATTAACACCATAACTAGCGCGTAATTTCAAAATATTTACAAAGTCATTGTTTTGCATAAAATCTTCTTTGTGTATATTCCAACCCAATCCAATGGCATAGAAATTTCCATACTTATTATTAGCTCCAAAGCGTGAAGACCCATCTCTTCTAAAAGTGGTGTTTACCAAATACTTTTTTTGGAAATCATACTCTAAATTTAAAAATGTAGAACTGATTGAAGACTCATTTCTAAACGAGTCGCTTGTCTCTGAAGTTCCATTATCAAATGTTTCAGAACCTTCACGCAAGTTAAGCACAGACAAATTATTACCCTTCACATCCATTGCATTTTGTTCAATTCCAGCAAACGCAACAAAAGTATGGTCTTCCCCAAGTTTCTTAGTATATCTAACTAAAGATCTAGCGTTCCAGGTAAATATGCTCGTATTTCTTTGGTTTCCATAACTCGAAGGTACCGTTGACCAGCCAATTCTATAATTAGCTCCTTTTCCTAAATAAGAAGGGAAGTTATTGTAGTTTTCAGTTAATCTATAATTTGCACTTAAACTTGTTTCTAACGTTAAACCTGCTATTAGTTCGTAATTTAGATTCAAGGCCCCTCTAAAATCATGAGTTTCTAGTTGGCGGGTTTCATCTGTTAATACTCCTAATGGGTTTACTTTAAAATTATAGCTAGTGTCATAAGAACCATCTTCATTATAAATATTAAAATCTGGCCTTAAACGATATATGCTTGTAAAAGGATTATAATAAGAAGTACCTGTTTCATGATTATTAGATTTTGTCTTTCCATAACCCATAATAGTGGAAGCTTTTAACTTTTTAGAAATTTGTGTATCGTATTTTAGCTTCATTGTAAGTCGTTCGAAATTAATTTCTTTAATAGCAGACTCATTTTTTAAATACCCTAGAGATAAATAATAATTACCATTGTTACTCCCTCCAGAGGCAGACAAGTTATGCTGTGTTATTTGTCCTACTCTTGTCAACTCTTTACCCCAATTAGTATCTTGATTAGGATTGAAAGTTGAGTAAGGGTTTGAATTAATTAACCAATCTAAAGCATCTGCACTCGTATCAATACTATTACTAGTATTATTTATTAATCCTTCGATAAACATTTCTTGCAATTGAGAGGTATTTAGACTTTCATTTAGACTTACAAATTCAGAGAAACCGACTTGAGTAGAATAGTTAACTTTACCTTTTCCAGAAATCCCAGATTTAGTTTCTACTACAATGACACCATTGGCAGCTCTTGCGCCATATATACTAGCAGCAGCGGCATCTTTAAGTACCGTGATTGATTTAATATCATTTCCATTAATACTTGATAAATCTCTACCATCAAATGTTGGTACCCCATCAATAACATACAAAGGGCTACCTGCAGTCAAAACCGCTGGATCTCCCAACACAGTTGTGGTTCCCGAAAGACTTGTAGATCCTACACCTTCTCCAAAAGCAGAACCAACGCCTCTAATAATTACTTGCGGAACTGCTTGAGGGTGTGTGTTATTTGAAATTACTTGCAAGCCAGCAATACTACCCTGTAAGCCTTGCTGTAAGGTTTGATTGAAAGAATTTTCATAAAATGATTTATTAATGTTTTCTGCAGCTCCCGTTAATTTCTCTCTAGCAATCTTTTGATAGCCTGTAGAAATTAATTCTATAGTTTCTAATAGAAAAGCAGATTCAGAGAGTTTTACATTAATTTCCGTTTGACCGTTTACTTCAACTTCTTGGGTAAGAAAACCTAAAAAAGAAAAAACCAAAACAGCATCCTCTTTAACAGTAATTTCATAGTTACCATCAAAGTTTGCAACTACACCTTTATTTGTACCTTTTTCTAAAACCGTAACACCTGGAAGAGCCTCTCCATTTGTACTCGTTATTTTTCCACTTACTGTCTGTTGCACTTTATTTTTTATTTTTTCGTGCTCATTCTTTAGCATAATAGTTTTATCATCTGAAAAAACATATTGAAAATCACCATAAGATAAGCTTTGTTTTAATAACTTATTTACCTTTATAATTCCCTTTTTTAAAGATACTTGGGGGGCGTTTTTAAATAAGTCAGATTTATAAATAAATGTATAGTCTGTTTGTTCTTTAATAAGATCAAAGACTTCGTCTATCGTTAGCACTATATCAGCACTAATATCAATCTTAGCATTTTGCGAGAAAATATTTTCTGACGTAAAGCTAAAAACTGTAGTACAAAATAATAATATAAATGTTCTCATAATAGAGATTAAAAGTTCTTTTTTTTGTACTAAAAGAACATTAGTTGAGTTAATTTCCATAAATTTGCATGTTTTAGTTAGTTTTTAAAATTAATTATCACAATTGGGGGAAATGAAGGTTTGCATTGTGAGAGATTTGAACCTCATTCCCTTTTCTTTTTTTATTTTATCATTATTTTATTGTCGTTTATTTCGTAATCAATATTATTAGTTGCTTTGATAGTTAATAATATATGTTCAATATTTTGTTTTTTATTTAAAACACCGTTAAATTTAATATTCTCAAGTTCTTTATTTATAAAAACAATGTCTGTATCATACCAACGAGATAATGTTTTCATAATCTCTTTTAATGATTTTTCTTTAAAACTGAAAACCCCATCTTTCCATGACGTTGCGTTATAAACATCAACAATAGCAATTGTTATGTCTTTATTTTGAATGTTTATTACAGCTTGTTGTTTGGGTTTTAATATTTCTTTAGTAACCCCATTGTCAATAGTAACTTTTCCTTCGACCAATGTTGTATATATAAGGTCTTCTCCTTTGTATGCTTTTATATTAAATTCTGTACCCAGCACTTCTATTTCTTGCACTTGGCTGGCTACTATAAATGAATCACCTTTGTGCTCTGCACTTGGCGATACATCGAAATAAGCCTCTCCGTAAAGTAACTCAACCTCACGTGGCACACCATCTTGAAAAACAACTGGATATTTAAGTTTTGACTCAGAATTTAACCACACCTTTGTACCATCTGACAACTCAACATAAAATTGACCACCTCTTGGAGTAGTTAAATAATTATAGACAATATCTAGCTTTGATTTGCTTTTAGTGTTATAAATTAGTGTTTTTCCATTACTATTTGCATAGGCGACTTTGTAATTTTGTCCTTCCTCCAATGTAATATTAGATCCATCTCCTAAAGTAAGTGTAGCCTTATCTATACCAATTTTAATAGTATTATTTACAATTATTGGCTCGGCCGTTTTAGCATTGTCTTTGTTAAAAACAAAAGGCACCGTTACTAAAAATATAACTGCAGCAGCGGCAGCATAATTCCAATAAGCCCTCTTTTTAGGTACAAAGTTTATTTTTTTAGTAAGTTCTTCCCATCCTTCTGCAACATCAATATTTGTAATATCTTTTGAATAGTTTTCTTTTACATTATCAAAATAATTTTTGTGATTGACAGATTTGTTGTACCATTTAGAAAAAATAATTTCATCTTCTAAATCTATAGTATTGTTAAGTTTTTTTATAATTAATTTGAATTCCATTAAATCTTATTTATAGTCTGTATATAAGTAAGACAATAAAAAATCAAAAATGGGTGACAAAAAGAGAGAGAAATTTTTAAAAGTTTAAAAAAATAGCTTATTTATAGTTTTAGTAAATACCTCTTTTATTGTTGCGTCTGCAATAAAATAAGTATAGAAGTTACCATTTCTATAATTTTTACCTTTGCCCTTTTAAGTTGTGTTTTAACGGTATTAACAGAGATACCTAGTTCTTCAGCAATTTCAGTATACTTACAATTATGTAAAAACTTTAACTTTACAATCTGTTGCATTCTTTCTGGAAGCGTATCAATAATTTTTAATATTTGATGATACACTATTTTTTTATCTTCGTCTGAAGTAGAATCAAAAACATGTTCTGTAATTAGGTTGATATTAAACTCTAAAAATCTGAAAGTATCTGTAATTTTTATAGATTTTAAATAATTCAAACATCTATTTCGTACCATAGAAAAAAGATAACTCTTTAAGGATGTTTTTATTTTCAGCTTATCAGGATGGTCCCAAATATAAATTAACACTTCTTGCACCACATCCTCGCTAGCATCTCTATCGAATAGGTAACCGTTCGCATAGAGCACCAATTCTTTATAATTCTTATTAAATAAGTTTTTAAAAACCTTTTGGTTTCCTTTTCGGATTTCTTCAATAATAAAATTCATATAAATAAATTAGGACCAAAATTTCATCATAACCAAATCTAAGAAAATTTTATTTAATCGTGCAATCATAAATTTATACAGCAAAACCCAATTTTTAAATCCATGAATTTCAAGATGAAAAATGCATAAAAATTTTATTTTTTAATTAATACTATTTTTATTAGAAATATGCTTATTAAGATTTAATTAATGTTTCTTGAAATGATAAATCTCATCAATTATATACTTTAAAGTTACAAAAAATCACAATTAAAAATATATTTAGCTACTTTTAAGCCATGGAACAGGTCATTCAAATAGATTCAAATTTTATTGAAAATAATACCCATTTTATTGAATTAATTGAAGAGTTAAAATACTATTTTTCAAAAAACAAGGTAATCGTACCAATGCGTCATCATCACGATTTTCCAAATCCTAAAGTAAATGCAGAATCGACACTTTTATTAATGCCTGCTTGGAATCCTTCAAAAAATGCCGGAGTAAAAATTGTAACTATAAGTCCTGAAAATGGTCAGTTTAATTTACCTGCTATACAAGGTGCTTATATTTATTTCGATGCCATAAAAGGAAATGTAAAAGCAATTTTAGATGCTAAAAATTTAACTATTAAACGCACAGCTGCGGCCTCCGCCTTAGCATCAGTTTATTTATCAAGACAGGATTCAAATTCAATGTTAATGATTGGAACAGGAGCTTTGTCTGTTAACTTAATTAAAGCTCATGCTAGTGTAAGACCTATTAAAAATGTATTTGTTTGGGGACGAGATTTCGAAAAAGCCAAAGTAATTGCGATAGAATTAAAAAATGAGGATTTCAATACTCAACCTATAAAAAAAATTTCTGAAAAGATATCTGATGTCCATATTATTTCTTGTGCAACACTATCAAAAACGCCTTTAATTTTGGGGAAATACTTAAGAAAAGGGCAACATATTGATTTAGTTGGTTCTTATAGAAAAGATATGCGTGAAGCGGATGATGACTCTATTAAAAGAGCTTCTGTTTTCGTAGATACTTTTCAAGGAGGGTTAAAAGAAAGTGGTGATATTTTTATTCCACTTCAAAATGGAACACTAAAAGAATCAGATATAAAAGCTGATTTATTCTTACTCTCTTCTGAAGCAAAACTAGGCAGAATAAACGCTAATGAAATAACTTTATTCAAATCAGTTGGTCATGCACTCGAAGATTTAGCAGCGGCCACTTACTATTATAACAAGTTTAAAAATGAATAGTACTTACCAGAATATACGCAGTAAAACCGATTTTAAACCTGAGAAACGTTGGCTGAAAATTAAAACTATAGATATGCACACTGGAGGCGAACCGCTTCGTGTTATTATTGAAGGGTTTCCAGAGTTAAAAGGAAATTCAGTATTAGCTTATAGAAGATATTGTAAAGAAAACTTCGATCATCTGCGAACTGCACTAATATTTGAGCCCCGTGGTCATGCAGATATGTATGGTTGCATTTTATTACCTCCAAATGATGATAACGGTGATTTTGGTGTGATTTTTTTACATAATGAAGGCTACTCAACTATGTGTGGTCACGCCATTATTGCAATTTCTACTTTAGCAGTTGAAATGAATTGGATTGAGGTAAAAGAGGGTGATAATTCTATAAAAATTGACGCTCCTTGTGGTAGAATTACTTCTTTTGTGAATGTGAAACACGGAAAAGTTAAAGGTGTACGTTTTCATTGTGTACCCAGTTTTGTTGTAGGATTAGATAGAACTGTTGAAGTTGATGGTTTAGGAAAAGTTATTTATGACCTTGCCTATGGTGGCGCTTTTTATGCATATGTTGATATGAAGAAAAACAACTTCGCTTTTGATTTAAGTCCAGAATATTATAGAACATTAATTACAAAAGGTATGGATATTAAAAATGCAGTTATGACTGCAGATAAAGAAATTTTACATCCTTTTGAAAATGATCTAAGTTTTCTTTATGGAACAATTTTTATAGATAATAACAAGCAAGTATCTGGTATTGATAGCCGTAATGTTTGTGTTTTTGCTGAAGGTGAGTTAGATCGTTGTCCGACAGGTTCTGGTGTTTCTGGTAGAATGGCAATTCATAAAGCCAGAAAAGAAATTGATTTTGGGGAAACCATAACTATTGAAAGTATTACTAATTCAGTATTTAAAGGTTCTGTTGTTTCTGAAGAAAATTTTGGTTCTTTTAAAGCTGTAATTCCTCAAGTGGAAGGAACTGCTCATATTACAGGAATACATACATTTGTATTAGACCCTAAAGACTCTATGAAAAACGGGTTTATTTTAAGGTAATTATTGTTTTGTACGTATTTCACCTAACACAAGAGTGTAGTACGTATAACACAAATCATAACACACCCCTTATTCAGACCTCTTCAAGTAAAATATAAAATTGATGTAAAAATCGGATTAGCAGTATATTATAACCAAAAAATCCCCCAAATTGGAGGATTATTTTGCGGTCTGGACGGGACTCGAACCCGCGACCCCCTGCGTGACAGGCAGGTATTCTAACCAGCTGAACTACCAAACCGTTGCTAATAGCGGGTGCAAATATAGAACACATTTTTAAATATGCAAACAGAAAGCTCTAATTATTTTTTTATTTTTCTACTAATCAAATATGTATTCGAAATCTTATTAAATCAATTATTAATTTCTGGGCTCAAATAATCTATTTTAAATTGTAAACAATTACTTTTCAG
>CESE01008938.1_pt1 | contig 17482 bp, 14 predicted proteins | sample 350271 | NCBI WGS metagenome assembly CESE01 (sample SAMEA2621536, study PRJEB7988) | marine metagenome | isolation source: saline water (ENVO:00002010), including | reverse complement strand
CTATCTTCCATTCTAAAACGTTTTGCCTTAGCCCGAACAAAAGGAATATCGTTTTTAAAGAAAGTAAGCTTTATGTCCTCTTGATTTTTGCCAAACAAATACATTCTTTTACCACGTAATTCCAAACTACCTTCAGCATCTACATCTTTGAATAAATTGTAAAAATAGAGCTTGCTATTGGCAGCAATAAAACCTGGGTAATTAGCATCTTTTCGATCTGGATTAGTACTAAGTCCATCGTAATAACGACCTACTAAACGATCCTCGTCATGCTGTAAGCGACCGAGTAATACAGTGTTTTTTGCTTCGAAATAATTCTTGCGTAAATCAACCGTATAATCTCCAAGTTCTACCCAAACAGAATCCTCTGGAATATGGTGTTTTGTCCAATCGCAACGACCACCTTTACCGTACCATTTATGCCCAAGTAAATCTACATAACCCTGCGTAAATTCTATACCTATCGTATCATTTTTCGAAGCACAAAAGAGTTTTATATATTCAGAATAAATTCTAGGAACGGAGTCGAATGTGAAATTAATATCCCCCTCAGCCATTTTCCAACTAAAGCTTTGTCCTACATGCAATATACTATCTACCAAAGCATCGGAGCAATATCGAATATAAGATTTAGCCGTTTTGTGTTTTAATGTTGATACATAATCTACCGAAGCATCTAAGAAATTATCTAGACTTTCATCCTCTAATTTTCCTGCACCATAATGATTAAATAGTCTGAATAGATTAAAGTAATCTGCGGCATCGTTAAAACGCTTTCTTCTTAATTGATTTACGAGCCTATAAATGTATTCTTCCTGTCCCTCATCGAAACTGGCATTATTAAAATACTTTAGGAATTGATTTCCTGCACGCTTGTGTTCTAAGTATATATTATCGTTGATGTCTTCTTTTAAATCACTTATAAACTCGGCTCTACTCCAGTCTTCCTGAGAATAGGATAAACTAGAGAATAGAATAGTAATAAATAGGAGTAATCGTACTTGCATTGAAGCCTTAATTTTATGGGTACAAATAAAAGAAAATGATTTGGCTTACAAACATTGTGCTTTAAGAATGCTAAATTATTTGTTTGTTTATGTATGATGCGTAATTAGGGGCTTTGTTTTATATAAATATTACCAATAATTATGAAGCTTATTTTACTAATAAGTTTAAGTGCTAAAATTATATATTGAAATAAAACCACAAGGTTATTGTTGAACAATATATTAGTCATAATAAGACTGTTTCTACTGATATTAAAGTTCTAATGTGTTGCTGTTTTTGGAATTGTGATATCCTACTTTATAAGTTTAGTAAATTAGGAGTCAGCAAAATATTTATACAAAAGGATGAATTTAATTACTAATAAGCAGGATGAGTTTAACTCATTATACAATTATTGTTGGCTATAGATTCTTAGAATATAGTACACAAGCTTTCATCGCTTTTATCGTAATAAAGCTTTTAAGTAATTTAAATATTAAAAGTCCATTTAATGCTAATGCATTAAAATTAATGCAAAAAATAACCTATTGTCTTTTATTGCTTTGCGCAATAGTTGAATCACATAATTTTCATCTAGGTATTTTTTGAACCAAGTGCCATAATATCAGTATAGTTACTCTCTATTTAATTTGTTTATGTAACAGGTAATGTATACATTTTTTCAGTATTATTTTAAAGAGGCTTAGAACTACAATCTGAAAATGATTTAACCATATAAATTATGTCAATAATGGTCAACCTTGAGGTCATACTTTCAAAACTTAAAATTATATGCAAATATTTAGCAGAAATTATTGGTATGACAACTGCAAATTTGTCCGTATTAAAATCTGGGAAAGGAAAAGCTATTCGATTCTCAAATCTTTAGGCAACCTAGAAAGCTCTAGATTCTCAACCAGTAGATATTTTAGAATTTGTATAGGATTAATATTAAAATGGCTCTTTTCTAGCATCTATTGGCACTGAATTGTTATGTATCCAAAGATCAAAATTTGCATTTTTTTATAAACACGAATCATTCAAAAAAAACACCAAAATAGGGAAGCACAAAAAGACAAAAAAGTTAAATAAGTTTTGTTTTTAAAATTCATTAATACGAATTACTCTTTCTTATAACTTATAACCAATCTATTTATATGTATATTAGGTTTTTTATTAATTGTTTAAAAATCTATTTATGAAAAATTTTACTTATGCTTTTATGTTCTTAATTGGCACTGTTTTCTTAAGTGCTAAAGAGGATGTAAATAAACCGAGTACTAATGTTACCGTTTCTAAACAACTTAACTTTAACTGTGCAGAAGGTACCGCACAAACGATCTTAGATATTAATAATATTTCTACTACAATTCTTAACGGTGGAGATATGTGGTGGAATTTAACTAGTGGTTCCTACGAAGCTCCCAAGGGTTCTGGATTACATTCAATATTTGCTGGTGCCTTATGGATTGGAGGAATAGATGACGACAATCAAATAAAAGTAGCCTCTCAAACCTACCGACAAGGAGGAAACGACTATTGGCCAGGACCTTTAGATAATGTAAGATTAAATTCTGGAGGAAACACTAATTCTAATTATGGTTCTACAGATGCTAGTATTTGTAATGAATACGATAAGCACTTTGTAATACTTAAAAGTGAGGTAGTTGAATTTGTAGACTATTTGAATTCTAACCAACCAGACATAGATTTTCCTGACTATGTAATTCCTCAATCGATAATAGATTATCCTGGAAATAGAACTACAGACAACCTTTCCAATGCTTCTACAGCAGAGGATACTCAAGTTCAAACAAATCCTTATTATGCTTTAGAAACACTTGCTCCTTTTAGAGATGTAAACAACGATAATTACTACAATCCTAGCGATGGAGATTACCCAGAATACAATTTAGACAATTCATTAGACTGTATGGATGAAGACATCCTTTTTGGAGATCAATCACTCTGGTGGGTATATAACGACAAAGGAAATACCCACAGTGCATCAGGATCTGTAGAAGCTTTAGGGCTTGAAATTCAAGCACAAGCATTTGCCTTTGCAACAGAAGATCATATAAATAATATGACTTTTTACAATTATAAGTTAATCAATCGTTCTCATAATGCATTAAATGAAACTTATTTTGGTATATGGATTGATCCTGATTTAGGAAATCATACAGATGATTTTGTGGGTTGCGATGTAGGTAGAGGTTTAGGATACTGCTATAATGGTGATACAGAAGATGAAGGTGCTGGTGGGTATGGAGTTAAATTACCAGCGGTTGGTGTTGATTTTTTTAGAGGACCTATTGCCGATGAAAATGATGGCATTGATAACGATTTAGATGGTGATGTAGATGAAGAAGACGAACAGATTATGATGTCTAAATTTATCTATTATAATAACGATGGAAGTGTTTCTGGAAATCCGGTTTTTGCAGCAGACTATTACAAATACTTAAAAGGCTATTGGTTAAATGACTTACCAATGACTTACGGTGGAGATGGTCAGGGTCAAAATAATTCGACTTGTAACTATATGTTTCCTGGAACAACAGATCCTAATTTTACTGAAGAATGGACTGAACAAACGGCAGGGAATATACCAGGAGATAGAAGGTTTTTACAATCTGCGGGACCTTTTACCTTAGAGCCCGGTGCTGTAAATCAAATTACCTCCGGTGTAGTTTGGGCTAGAGAATCTAGTAACGATCCATTTAATGCGGTTGAGTTATTATTCCAAACAGACGATTTAGCACAAGAGCTTTTTGAGTCTTGCTTCGAAATAGAGACAGAAACTAGTATTAAGGAGAGTGCACTTATAGAATTTACTTTATTCCCAAACCCAAGTACGGAATTCATTCAAATTGAAATGGATTATGAAATTAGTTCTATTACAATTTACGATATTTTAGGAAAGGAAAATAAAGTGAGTAGTACAGAAATAGGATTTGGAAAGGCTAGAATAAATGTTTCAAGCCTTGCAAATGGAAATTATATATGTAGTATTATTTCTGATGGAGTAGCATCAACCAAACAGTTTGTGAAAAAATAAATTGATTTAATAATTCAATGTATGTTTATGAAACATCTATTATTGTTGAAGATTTAAGTGCTTTTTAATAGCCTGTAAATTTTCATTTATTTACATTCTAAAAAATTAGTACTTATAGAATCTAAAAACAAAAAAATCTAATTGAACGTTGGGGTCAAGATGACGATGAGCATTAGAATAACTAAACATTTAAGCCCTTTCAATTTTGAAAGGGCTTTTTTTATTATCCTACATTTTTATGTGTTTAGGCAAATGCTTTTAGGGAATTAAGAAATTATACCAGCATTTGTAAATTAAATTATTTACTAAAATTCCAACATCATTAACTAGACTGTAAATCAATATCTTCATTATATTTGTGAAAATAAATTTAAAAAAATGAGGCTGAAAAATATAGCATATCTACTTGCTCTTTTACTTGTTTCTTGTACCGGAACAAAAAAGATGACTAAAAAAGCTTTGGCTTTCGAAGAACAAGGAATGTATAGCGAGGCTGCTAATTATTATTTGGATGCTTTATCTCGTAAAAACACCAATATTAATGCTGCCATGGGCTTAAAAAGAACTGGGCAATTGGTAATGGATGATTATTTAGCAGACTACTTTAAATTACATAATGCAAAGCAATATAAATCATCAGTTTATGCTTATTTAAAAGCAGATGATTGGAAATTTAAAGCTGCAAACTATAAAGTAGTTTTAGAAATTCCGAATTATTATGAAGAATATTATAACGAAGATTTAGCACTCTATTTAGCTAATCTCTACGAAGAAGCTACATCCTATTTAGATAAAGAATTATTTGATTTAGGTACCGAAAAGTTAAATGAAATATTACGTTTAAATCCAATTTATAAAGATGCAGCCGAATTAAAAAAATACGCTCGCTTAGAACCTTTATACAGAAAAGCTAATTTTGCTTTAGAGCAAAAAAAATTCCGTAAAGCTTATTATTTATTCGACAGAACTAAGTCGTATAAAGATAGTAGAGAATTAAATGCCTACGCATTAAAAGAAGCACAATACCCCATTGCGATGTTGCCTTTCGAAAATGCAACTTCAAAAGTTAATGCTCACAAAGCATACGAATCTCAGTTTTTAAATTTATTCATTAATAATAAAAATCCATTTATTAAAATTATTGATAGAGTCCATATTCAAACAATATTATCGGAGCAAGAGCTTGGTATTAGTGGTTTAGTAGATGCTCAAACAGCGGCACAAGCTGGAGATTTATTTGGAGCAAAAGCTTTATTAGTTGGACGTTTAGTGAGCTTGGACCTTTCTAAAAAGAAAGCTAAAGCTGTTAAAAAGAAAGGATGGGAATCGTATAAGCAAAAAGTATATAATGCGAGCACTAAAAAAAATGATTATATAACAAAGCATAAAAAGGTATATTATTATGAGTTTGAGGGATCTTCCGCAGCAAATGTTACAGTTGAGTATAAACTTATTTCTACCGAAACAGGAGAGATTTTAGCTACTAATTTAATTTCTGATAAAAGAGAAGATCAAGTACATTATATTACTTTCGATGGAAACACATCTAATTTATTGTCTGGATCTTGGAGTTTTAAATTAATTACAAACGACTCCGATCAAATAAATACAAGTTATAACGATCGTAAGCATATTCAAAATTTAATTAAGGCAAATAAAGAACTACGCTCTAAAGAAGACTTAAAAAATATTGCATTGAAAAATGTCTGTTTTAAAGCGGTAAATGAAATAAACGAATACAATCCAGAAGAAAATTAATGAAACATTTTCTACTATTATTTTCTACTATTATTTTGGTTTCTTGTGGTGGCGTAAACAAAATAGTTACTGAAGCTCCAATTTATCCAAATTGGATTTCTAGCCGCCCAATTTCTAATGAGTTTTATATTGGAATTGCTAAGTCCTCTAAAGCTAATGCAGATTATCAGTCTATTGCAAAACAAAATGCATTATTAGATTTGAGTAGTGAAATTTCTGTAAAGTTAAGTTCAGAATCTATTTTTCATCAAGTGGATAAAGGAGATTCTTATCGGGAGGATTATCAATCCTTAATTCACATTGAAAGTCAGAAAAATTTAGAAGCTTATACATTACTAGCTTCTTGGGAGAACGAAAAGGAATACTGGTTGTATTATCAATTATCAAAATCCGAGTGGAACCAACTAAGAATAGAACGTAAACAAAAAGCATTAAATCAAGCTTATAACTATTATAAGTTAGCTGAAAAATTTTCAGATGAGATGGATTTAGTTTCTTCTGTACACCACGCTGTAAAGGCTTTAGATGTATTAAAGTTATATATGAATGAGTATTTAATTCATCCTGAATTAGAATTCCCTTTAGATATGTTATGTTTTCAATTTTTAACTGAAGTACATAATTCTATAATTTTCGAAGTAGTAGAAGGTAAGCAACATAGAGAGATGATATTAATGGGGGCTGATATATCCCTTAAACCCTTTGTTGTTAATGTAGGTAAAGCAAGTATTCCGTTTAAAATTAGAACTTCTTTTAAAGGTGCTCCCAACACTATTTTTTCTAATTCTTCTGGTTTATTACAAGTTCGTGTTAATGGAATGGATGTCTATAGAAAAGAACATTTTATAGAGTTTATTCTCGATTGGGAGCAGATGCTTTCAGATGCAAATGCCTCAACTTGGCTAAAATCACTCTTGAAATTTCCGGATCGTACTTATAAGATATCACTAAAAACGTTATGGCCTAAAATTGCGATTAGTTCTACAGAATTAAACTTAGGAAAAACCATGAGTCAATCCATTCTATTAAATGAAACTACCAATTATTTAAAAGAAAAAGGCTTTACTATTGTAGCTGAAAATAAAGCGGATTTTATTATTTCGATTTCCGCCGATACTAATAAAGGACAAACAAACAACACAATGCATACCGCAATGCTTGAGTATGAATTTGTGGTTAAGAATACCAATGATAAAACTACCTATCAAAAGCAAGAGAGAGCCTTGAAAGGCGTTCAGGCAAACTATCATTCTGCAGGTGTAAATGCTTACGAACGATGTTTAGATGACTTTAAGTGGAATGTTTTACGTAATTACTTAAAGTATTTAGAAGGAAATTAAGCCCAGAGAAGTTTTATTAATGTTAAATTGGGTTTAAAGTTAACATCCTTATCCGTTACGATGAAGGACAAAAAAACTTATCGTTGTTTTCTTTTCCTTGATGAAAAGAACCAAAAATCATGAATATTTTATTCGTGTATATACATTTTTAATGGAACTCATGATTTTCAATTCTTTCTTAACGTTTCAGAAACTTTAAAATGGCTACCAATATGAACTCACTAGCCTTCCTAACCTCAGGAAGACAATTTGTTTGTGAGGCAGCTATTTATCTAAGCACTTTTATTCCTATTTGCCTTAATGCAAAAAGTCAAGACTTGTCTTCTGTTTTCGCTACTAAAAGAAGAAATATCAGAAACAATATTTTATTTGTGAATCTCTTTTATACTTTGTGAACCTCTGTGTAACAATCTTCAAAACATATAATTACTATAATATCCTGTAATTTTGTGCACAAGCATATTAAATTTACGTTAGTGACAAAGAACAAATTTATTTAGAAATATAAAAATAGTAAGTTTCGCAAATTAGAATTTAAGGTAATAGTATATTTGCAATCCAAATATTGAATTGATGTTGCCCAAAAAAGAAAAGCTTGATTCTATAAATCAAGAAGAAATTGATAAATGTATTTCTACACTTACAAAGTTAGTAGAGAATACCAATTGTTTATTTGATTTAGAAGAGGCTAAAAGAGTTTCGCTAATGAAAGTTGCAGGTTTATTATCTCGCCCTAATAAAGACGAGCAAAATAAACGTAGAAAGGATGCAAAAAAATCAGCTAAACGAAAAATGATTGAGCGTGATAAACACGCTCGTAAAGAAACGGGTATTCGTTCGGCTCGTGAAGCTAGTATTTTTATTGCACCTAAACTACTTACTCTTTCTAAAGAAAATTTTGATACAACAGATTTAGAGTCACCACGTAATTGTTATGTATGTAAAACGATGTTTACCAAACTACATCATTTTTACGATACCATGTGTCCAGATTGTGGTGACTATAATTATGCAAAACGTTTTCAAACTGCCGATTTATCAGGTCAAGTAGCTGTGGTTACAGGTTCTCGTTTAAAAATTGGTTATCATATTACCCTAATATTATTAAGAGCAGGAGCTACAGTAATCGCAACTACTCGCTTTCCAGTAGATTCATCTTTACGTTTTTCTAAAGAAGCTGATTTTTCGGATTGGGGACATAGACTAAAAATTCATGGACTCGATTTAAGGCATATCCCAAGTGTAGAAATTTTCTGTAATTTTATTGAAAAAGAATACAACAGATTGGATATTCTCATTAACAATGCTGCTCAAACTGTAAGAAGACCTGCAGGTTTTTACAAGCATTTAATGCCTAACGAGGAAACCACATTTGAGGAATTACCTATTTATGCAAAGCAACTTTTAAAGGATCATAATTATTGTGTAAACGAATTACACGCTCTCGCTAATCATTCATCAGATGGCCAAAATAATACATTACCAGTTGCATGGCACGGACCAGAACCTGGAATTGGCTTAAGCTCATCTGCTCAATTATCTCAAATACCTTATAGTTTCGACAACTCATTACGTCCAACAGAAGTATTTCCAGAAGGAGAGTTAGATGTAGATTTACAGCAAGTAGATTTACGAAAAACTAATAGCTGGAGATTGAGATTAGGTGAAATTGAAACAACCGAAATGATTGAAGTTCAACTGGTAAATTCTGTAGCTCCTTTTGTATTATGTAATCGCTTATCCTTATTAATGCGTAAGGAAAATACAGGAATGAAACATATTATTAATGTGTCTGCAATGGAAGGCAAGTTTCACCGATTTAAAAAAGAAGACCGTCATCCACATACAAATATGGCAAAAGCAGCCTTAAATATGCTTACTCATACTTCTGCTGCGAGTTTTGCAAAAGAGGGCGTTTATATGAATGCAGTAGATACGGGTTGGGTTACTGATGAAGACCCTGTAGAATTGTCTAACAAAAAAGTTAAAGAACACGATTTTCAACCTCCATTAGATATTGTTGATGGTGCTGCAAGAGTTCTAGATCCATTAATAGATGGAATTAATACGGGAAAACATTGGTGTGGTAAGTTCTTAAAAGACTACCAACCTATAGATTGGTAAGCAAAATATTACGCATAAAAAAGCCTTTCTGATAAAGAATCAAAAAGGCTTTTTTTATTCTATGTATTACCAATTACTTATTCTTCTTTTCTAAATTCTTTTTAAATTGAATAAACTCATCATAGTCCATTAATTTATCGTGTTTAGATTTAGGCATAATCTCCAGTATTCGGTTAGAAACCGATTGTATAATTGTATGATCATGAGAAGAGAAAAGAACAGTTCCTTTAAATTCTTTCATAGCATTGTTTAGTGCTTGAATTGACTCCAAATCTAAGTGAGATGTAGGCTCGTTAAACATTAACAAGTTTCCTTGTGCTAACATCATTCTCGAAAGCATACATCTAACTTTTTCTCCTCCAGAAAGTACTCTAGCAGACTTAAAAGTTTCCTCTCCACTAAATAGCATTTTACCTAAGAAACCACGCACATAAACCTCGTCTTTAACTTCAGAGAACTGACGAAGCCAGTCAATTAAGTTATCATCGGTATCAAAGAACTTAGCATTGTCATTTGGTAAAAATGCTTGTGTTATTGTTTGTCCGTAAGAGAAAGTACCCGATGTTGGTTTACGTGTACCATCAAGAATTGCGTACAGTGCTTCGAGTGCAAGTTTGTTTTCGGCTAACAAAGCAACTTTATCTCCTTTATTAACTTTAAAACTCAGGTTATCGAAGAGTAATTCTCCATCTGCAGAATATGCAGTTAGGTTTTCAACTTCTAAAATTTGATCTCCTGCTTCACGTTCTTGGTCAAAAATAATTGCAGGATATTTACGACTTGATGCTTGAATGTCGTCTAAATCAATTTTTTCTAATAATTTCTTACGACTCGTAGCTTGCTTACTTTTAGAAGCATTGGCGCTAAAACGATTAATAAATTCCTGTAATTCTTTACGTTTGTCTTCTGCTTTTTTATTGGCAGTAGAGCGTTGTCTTAAAGCTAACTGACTCGACTCGTACCAGAATGAATAGTTCCCAGTAAACAATTTAATTTTCCCAAAATCAATATCAGCTATATTGGTACAAACGGTGTCTAAAAAGTGACGGTCATGCGACACGACAATTACGGTATTTTTAAAATTCAATAAGAAATCTTCTAACCACTCAATCGTTTTTAAATCTAAGTGATTGGTAGGTTCATCGAGAATTAAAACATCAGGATTTCCGAATAAAGCTTGGGCTAATAAAGCTCTTACTTTAATACTACCTTCTAAATCCTTCATTAATTTATAGTGATCTTCGGCAGGAATACCTAAGCCACATAACATATTAGAAGCGTCTGATTCTGCATTCCAACCATTCATTTCTTCAAATTCAGTTTCTAAATCAGCAGCAGCTAAACCATCGGCTTCATCAAAATCGGGTTTTGCATAAATAGCATCCTTCTTTTGCATTAAACCCCACAGTTCTTTATGACCCATAATAACGGTATTCAAAACTGTTTCTTCGTCGTACTTGAAGTGATCTTGGCTTAGAACAGCCATTCGCTTTCCCGACTCAAGACTTACTTGTCCTGTATTGGCTTCCATTTCTCCAGAAAGAACTTTTAGAAATGTAGATTTCCCAGCACCGTTGGCTCCAATCATTCCATAGCAACGCTCGCCATGGAATTTCACATTTACATCGTCGAATAATATTCTTTTTCCAAACTGAATGGAAACGTTTGTTGCAGTAATCATAGTGCTAATTTTGAGGCTGCAAAGATAGGTTATTTACTATTTAGTTGTTGTGCGTTTGCTTTGTAAATACAATTAGTATTATTTTTGAATTTTAAATCCCTAAAATCAGTTAGTAAATAAAATTATGAATTCACAAAAGGTATTAAAAATAGCGTCAATTTTTGGTGTTTTAGCAGTAGTAATAGGTGCTTTTGGAGCGCATGGAATGGAAAGAATATTAATTGAAAACAATCGTGTTGAAACTTTTGAAACTGCTGTTCAGTATCATTTTTACCACACTATTGCCTTGCTTACTGTTTCTGTATTCTTTCAAAATAAAATGAGTAGTTATTTAAAATGGTCTGCTTATTTATTTATTGTTGGAATTGTTGTTTTTTCTGGCTCATTATACGTTTTATCACTTACCAATATTACAATTTTAGGAGCAATAACACCTTTTGGTGGTCTTAGTTTTATAGGAGGATGGATTGCATTGTTTTTATCTGCCAAAGAGCAGAACTTCTCAGCTTAATACGATCAAAAAGTTAAACATTGTTAAGTGTGAGTATGGGTTCAGCATAATCTGTATTTTTGGGCATGCTAAAAAGAAATCTATATATTATTGTTACTTTGATGAGCCTATCTTTATTAGGCTTAATAGCCTTTCAATGGTATTGGGTAAGTAATTATTTTGAGGCAAATAAAAGAGAACTAGATTGGGAAATTAATAGAGTTTTAGCACGTACTTCCGATCGTTATTTAAATGAAAGTTTAGATGGATTCGATTATTTTTCATTGATTTCAGATTCACTTCAAAAAATTCCTTCAAGTAATCCTAACTCGTTTAATCTATTTCATAAAAGTCATAATCATAGTCTCGACAGTGTTTTTCAAAGTGCCAGTAATGTACTTAATTATATGGGTACAGACTATATGCAAACGGTAAATGACTTACTTAGTAATTTGTTACATAAAGTTAACCAACCTAAAATAATAAATTTCGATCGTTTATTGGCTATTATCGATGAGGAACTTCATTCTATAGGGATTGATAATGAGTATAATTTAGCAATATCTAATCTCAACAATAAAGTTATTTATTATAAGGATCCTACAAGTTTACAAGCTACTGTACTTTTTGGATACAAAAGTCCAATTATTTTAAGCAGTATTTCAAATCCGTATTTTTCGCATTTGTATATTTACCATAAAGGGAAACTCTTATTACAAAAAACTTGGATTATTCTTTTGAGTTCGTTCTTACTTATTATTATTGTACTTGCCTGTTTTGCTTATGCACTACATATTATTTTCGATCAGAAAAAAGTATCTGAAGTTAAAACTGACTTTATTAATAATATGACTCATGAGTTAAAAACACCAATTTCTACTGTTTCTCTAGCCTTAGAAGCTTTGGTGAATTTTGATGTTCGAAACAATGAAGAACGAAGTTTACGTTATTTGGATATTTCTCGTAGAGAGCTCAAAAGGCTAAGCACAATGGTAGAGAAAGTATTAAATATTGCACAATATGAGAAAGGCGAAATAACACTTAATAAGGAGGAACATCATTTAAACGACCTTATAGAAAATGTTACAGAAACTATATCTATGCAAGTACAAAAGAAAAATGGTACGCTTACTTGTAATTTAAATGCACAGCCTGATATGATTTTTGCAGATAAAGTGCACATTAATAACCTTCTTTATAATTTAATTGACAATTCGAACAAGTACTTTATTGATAAACCAGAAATATTGATCGTTACAAAAACAGTCGACAAGGGGGTGTCTTTAGAAGTCTCAGACAAAGGAATTGGTATTTCTAAAGAAGAAATTTCGCGTGTATTTGATAAGTTTTATAGAGTGCCTACAGGCAATATCCACAATGTAAAAGGATATGGTTTAGGTTTAAGCTATGTAAAAGACATTGTAGATATGCATGGTGGAAAACTTACTATTACGAGTGAAATAAATAAAGGAACAACATTTATAATCTATTTACCTTATGAGTGAAAAAATAAAAGTTTTAATAGCCGAAGATGATCCTTTTATTGGGATGATTACAAAAGAATGTTTTGAATCTAGAGGATTTGAGGTGTGCTTGTGTGAAGACGGAAATAGTGCATTTAAGAGTTATTTGGATTTTAAACCAAGTATTTGCATTTTAGATGTGATGATGCCTCTAAAAGATGGCTTTACATTGGCTGAAGAAATACGTGCTATAGATAAGTATATTCCTATTCTATTCCTTACAGCTAAATCTTTAAAAGAAGACATTATTAGAGGTTTTAAAATTGGTGCAGACGATTATGTAAAAAAACCATTTAGTGTTGAAGAGCTTATTGCTAGGGTAGAAGCAATACTTCGAAGATCAGGTAAGAGTGAAGAGAAAGAAAATACTAAATCCATTTTTCAATTGGGTTTATTGTCTTTCGATAGCGATTTTAAAATACTTAAAAGTTCGAGTGTAGAGATTAATCTTACCGACAAGGAGTCTGATATTTTGGCTGAGCTCTGTAAAAATCAAAATAAAATTACCGACAGAAGTGCATTATTATTAAAAGTATGGGGCGATGACAGTTTTTTTAATTCTCGTAGTTTAGATGTGTACATTACAAAGTTACGTAAATATTTGAAAAATGATGAGAATATTGAACTGGTAACTGTACGTGGAAAAGGTTTTAAATTATGGGCTGGCGACAAGAAAGCTTTTGATAGCTAACTATCTATATAATTTTTTGTATATTGATTGTCAATAGAAATCTAAAATCACTAAAATGGGAAAAGGCGATCAAAAATCAAAAAAAGGGAAGATTACTAGAGGTACTTCTGGTGTTAGAAGGCAAAAAAAGAAAGAGGTAATAGAGTTTGTTGAAAAGCCTAAAAAAGTAGTTAAGAAGAAAGTTGCTCCTAAAAAAGAACCAGCTAAAAAAACTGCGGTAAAGAAGTCAGTAGCTAAGAAAGCTAAGCCAAAAGAAAAAAGTACAGAAGAATAAAATAAAATTAGCCCATTTCAATAGAGAAATGGGCTTGTTTATTTAAATAGATTTTAAGTCCTTAATTGTTTGTTTAGGATCGTTCGATTTAAATACAAAACTTCCAGCTACAAGAACATCAGCTCCAGCATTAATTAATTTTTTTGCATTGTAAATCGTTACGCCTCCATCAATTTCAATTTTTGTATTAGCACCTTTTTGAGTAATTAGTTCTTTTAATTGCTTTACTTTAGTATAGGTGTTTTCTATAAACGTTTGTCCACCAAAGCCTGGATTAACAGACATAATACATACCAAGTCTATATCTTGAATAATATCTTCTAATAAATGTACTGGTGTATGCGGGTTAAGTGCAACTCCAGCTTGCATCCCTTCAGCTTTAATAGCCTGTAAAGTTCTGTGTAAATGTGTACAAGCTTCGTAGTGCACCGTCAATATATCAGCTCCAACATCTTTAAAAGCTTTAATATATTTATCTGGATTTACAATCATTAAATGTACGTCCATTGTTTTTTTAGCATGCTTTTTCATAGCAGCTATTACTGGCATTCCGAAAGATATATTTGGAACAAATACGCCGTCCATAACATCTATATGAAACCAATCTGCCTTAGATTCGTTTATCATTTCGAAATCTCTTTGGATATTCGCAAAATCTGCAGCTAATACCGATGGGGCAATTAAATGTGACATAATTTTTTTAGTATAAAAAAAGAAGGCCGAAGCCTTCTTTTTAATTAACCTAAGTAGGTTTTTAATATTTTACTTTTAGAAGCGTGTTTTAGTCTTCTAATTGCTTTTTCTTTAATTTGACGAACTCTTTCTCTAGTAAGATCAAAACGTTCACCAATTTCTTCAAGTGTTAAAGATTGCTTGCTGTCTAAGCCAAAGTATAGTCTAATAACATCAGCTTCACGAGGAGTTAATGTTTCTAAAGCTCTTTCAATTTCTATACTAAGAGAGTCGTTTAGTAGGTCTCTGTCTGGATTTGGACTTTCGCCTGAACGTAATACATCGTAAAGGTTTGAATCTTCTCCTTCTACTAAAGGTGCATCCATAGATACATGACGTCCTGAGTTTCTCTGAGATTCCTTAACATCAGATTCGCTCATATCTAAGAAAGTGGCAATTTCATTTGCTGAAGGTGCGCGTTCTTCCTCTTGTTCTATAGAAGCGTATGCTTTGTTAATTTTATTTATTGATCCAATTTTATTTAATGGAAGACGTACAATACGAGATTGTTCAGCTAATGCTTGAAGTATAGATTGACGAATCCACCATACTGCATAAGAAATAAACTTAAAACCACGAGTTTCATCAAAACGTTGAGCCGCTTTAATTAAACCTAAGTTTCCTTCGTTAATTAAATCGGGTAAAGATAAACCTTGATTTTGGTATTGTTTAGCAACAGAAACCACAAAACGTAAATTTGCTTTTGTTAATTTCTCAAGTGCAATTTGATCACCTTCACGAATACGTTGAGCTAACTCAACTTCTTCTTCAGCAGTAATTAAATCTACTTTACCAATTTCTTGTAAGTATTTATCAAGTGATGCTGTTTCACGGTTTGTTACCTGTTTGGTAATTTTCAGTTGACGCATATTGCGAAGGTTTAAATTAGTTTAATCTTTCTTTTATACGAACCATATGTTTAAAAGGTTACAATTATTATAAATTTTGTGACATATTTTTAATATCCTCTATTATATCCTTGTACAAACGCTTGATGTGCTTGTCATTATCTTCCCCCGGAATTGTTATGTTCGCGTTTAATTCACTTGGTTTTATAAACTGCTCATACATTGGTTGTACTGTACTCTTGTACTGTTCTATAACTTCTTCTTTTGTTCGCCCACGTTCAGCTAAATCTCTTTTAAGCCTTCTTTTAAAGCATGTATTTTGATCTAGTTTGATGAAAATTGTATTGTCAAATTCGGTAATTAAATCCTTTTGACTAAATAATAATGTTCCTTCAATAATTAGTATTGATTTAGGCTTTAGATTTACTGTTGAATTTTCTCTACAATGTGTGTTAAAGTTATAGATAGGTTGTTCAATTTTTTGCCCGTTTTTAAGCTTTACAATATGCTGCTTAATAAGTTTAAAATCTAAAGAGTCGGGATGGTCAAAGTTTTGTTGTGTTTTTTCTTCAATACTTAAATTACTTAAATCTTTATAATAAGCATCTTGCGAAATAAGCAAGACCTCTTCTTTTGAGAATTTTTCAGCAAGTTTAGCGGCAACTGTCGTTTTTCCAGACCCACTAGCTCCAGCAATTCCGATGATATATGTTTTCGATTTCATTTTTTAAAAATAAAAAAATCCCCTCGTTTACACGAGAGGATTTGTATGAAATATAATAAATTATTCTGCTGATTTAGCTTCAGGTTTAGGTAACAAAACTTTTCTAGAAAATTTCATTTTACCAGTTTTCTGATCTACATCAATAATACGAACTCTAACAGCATCGTCAACTTTTAATACGTCTTCAACATTAGTTATACGTTTGTGATCTATCTCAGAGATGTGTAATAAACCATCTTTTCCTGGAGCAATCTCAACGAATGCACCATAAGCTTGGATGTTCTTAACACGTCCGTCGTATTCTTCACCTACAGTAGGAGTAAAGGCGATCTCTTTAATCTTAGAGATTGCAGCATCCATTCCTTCTTTATTTGTTCCTAAGATTTCAACTTTACCCATACCATCAATTTCCTCAATAGTAATAGTAGTGTCGGTATCTAATTGTAGTTTCTGAATGATTTTCCCACCAGGTCCAATAATTCCACCAATACAGTCTTTAGCTACCATAAGGATTTCGATTCTTGGAGCGTAAGGCTTTAATTCAGTTCTAGGAGTATCGATTGTTTTAAGAAGTTCACCTAAAATGTGAAGTCTACCAGCTTTCGATTGCTCTAAAGCTTTCGTTAAGATGTCGTAAGACAAACCTTTTACTTTAATATCCATCTGACAAGCAGTAATACCTTTTTCGGTACCTGTAACTTTAAAGTCCATATCACCTAAATGATCTTCATCACCTAAGATATCAGAAAGAACAGCAAACTCACCAGTTTCTTCATCAGTTATTAATCCCATAGCAATACCAGAAACGGGTCTTGTCATTGGAATACCTGCATCCATAAGTGCTAAAGTACCAGCACAAACAGTAGCCATAGAAGAAGAACCATTAGATTCTAAAATCTCCGAAACGATACGAATAGTGTAAGGGTTCTCTGCAGGAATCATTCCTTTAAGAGCTCTTTGTGCTAAGTTACCGTGACCAATTTCTCTACGACTTACGCCACGAATAGGACGTGCTTCTCCGGTAGAGAAAGGAGGGAAGTTGTAATGTAAGTAGAATTTTTCTGAACCTCTGAAGGTTACATTATCAATTCTATTTACGTCTAAAGCAGTACCTAAAGTTACTGTAGATAAAGATTGAGTTTCTCCACGAGTGAAGACAGCTGAACCGTGTACAGTTGGTAAGTAATCTACCTCACACCAAATTGGGCGAATATCTGTAGTTGATCTACCGTCTAAACGAATACCTTCT
>CESE01038329.1_pt1 | contig 17527 bp, 11 predicted proteins | sample 350271 | NCBI WGS metagenome assembly CESE01 (sample SAMEA2621536, study PRJEB7988) | marine metagenome | isolation source: saline water (ENVO:00002010), including | reverse complement strand
GAATATTCGATGTGCGATGAGCTTCCCTTCATCACTTTCACGATCTACAGAAGGTAAATCTAAAAGTAAATGTTTGATTCTGGTAGAAGCTATGTATTCCATAGCATCAGGATGGATGTATGGCGGGTTCGTATCGCTGTAGTTTTTTGACTTTTTTTCTATAGTGTTAGGCGTGGTTCTAATGATTAATGATTCAGAGTTTCCGTCCCATTGAGACTCTAGCTGGTCTTTTGTAATAACCAAATCTCCTTTTTCCATCCACCTATCATTTTCTTTCAGAGTCTCAGGGTTAACAGTTATTAATGAAGCATCAGAAAAGAAGGTTTTTAGAGAGTCATTCACAGAATGAACCTCTTCACTGATGTGCCCTACGCACTCTGTATGCGTTCCGTGACCATGAGGATTAAAGAATATGTTTCTAAAATTAACCGCCCCGCCCAATGCCACACTTCCCGTAAAGTGCTCTGTCATAACAGGAGTAATTTTGGGCAGATCTACGTACCAAGCCTGGGGGTTTTTCTCAGAAGACAGTTCTATAGAAATATCTAGAGGTTCTTGGAGGTTAGCCTCGAACTCGACTCCATTAATTAAGATGCTAGCTTTTATATTAGTCATGGGTTAAAAATAAATCACTTGCGATTCTATCTGCCAAAAGAAACCCGTTTTGTGTTAATTTTATGGAGTTCTCTGCGATTAAAAGATCCTTGGAAGCCTCGTATCGAGTAAGAATGTCCTTAAAGTTTTGAGAAAGAGTTACTCCATAATTAGCAGTAATCAATTTAGGGTTTATCCCTTCTCTTCTTCGAAGGTTAGTCATAATATACTCATTGTAACTATCTATACTCGAAAGAGTTTCTGATTGGGAAACAGGCAAGCCTGTTTTCACCCCCTTAGCATACAAGGCGTTATTAGAAATATTCCAGCTTCTGGTTCCATCGATAAAACTATGCGCACCAGGACCTAATCCTAGATAATCTGCTCGGTTCCAGTAATTGCTGTTGTGTTTCGATTCAAACCCAAGCTTCGAAAAGTTGGATACTTCATAAAAATGAATACCATCATCTTTTAAACGCTCTACCAGAGCGATAAACTCTGCTGAGCTTGCTGCGCTAGGCGAAGCCAAAACCGCGCCTTTAGCAGCTTTTTTACCAAACACCGTTTCTGGTTCTATTGTCAAGCAGTACGCAGAAATGTGAGGCGTATTTAGGTCTATAGCTGACTTAAGTTCGTTCATCCAATCTTTAGGAGTTCTATGAGGAACGCCATAAATTAAATCGATAGAGATGTTTGATATTCCAGCATTCTGAGCAGTTTTAACTGATGAGGATGCTTGAGTGGAATTATGTGACCTATTCATCCAAGTAAGGATGTCTTCATTGAACGACTGAACCCCTATGGATAAACGATTTATTCCCAGATTAATCCAGCTTTTCACAACAGCATCTGTGATGTCCTCAGGATTGGCTTCTAGCGTAATTTCTGGAGTGGAAGAAACCGAGTAATGGGTATGAATAGCATCTAGAATGTTTTCCAGCTCGCTAGAGCTTAAAAGACTAGGGGTTCCTCCACCTAAGTATATCGTCTTAATTTCTTGGTCGGCTATGGATTCTTTGCGTTGCAATGCCTCTAAATGTATGCCATTTAAAACACTATCCTTCGTTTTTAAGGAAGTACTGAAATGGAAATCACAATAATGACAGGCCTTCCTACAAAAGGGAATATGAATATATACTCCTGCCATTTACGGAGTTATTATAGATTTTATTTGTTCGTTCTCTTCTGTTTCTAGCAGGGTGTTTATGGTTTCTTTAATAGAACTTGAGACCTCTGTAGCTTTAACGTCTTCAGGGCCTCTGCTGTCTAGTTCTTGTTGGATAGACTTTAGCCCATTATAGCCAGCTAAACGAACCCACCAAGTTCCAGGAGTGACAGCTATTTTTTCTAGTTTTCCTAAATTCTGAGCTATGAACGCAGAATTTTGGTTTTTTAGATAATTAGCATAAGTTCCAGTTAAGCCGAACTTTCCAAAACCTGATGCGCCTTTGAGAGTTTTAACCATAAACTCATTCATAGACTCGTCTCCATGTTTTGCATAAATGTTCGCTATAGACCCGGTAATTTTTTGACTTTTTTCATTTTCTAATGCTTTAGCCTTAGCCAACCCTAATGCTGTATTGGCGTTTACCATTGATTTCAAGGCTTGCGCCATCACAGCGTAGCTTCTATCATTCAGAGCTTCGGCATAGATTTCAGAAAAGTCTTCTTCGTTATAGGTCTTAGACAATGTTTTTATAGCCTTAGCCCTAACAAGTGATTTCGGGTCTTTCTGAACCATGCTCAGCAGCTTCTCTCTAAAACCTAAAGGAGAAGTGGCCCTTAATTTTCTAGCTCCTTTAAGGGCCGTCTGTCGAACTTTCCAAAACGAATCAGATAAAGCATCTTCCAAACAAGCGAGGCACTCAGGGTCACTTGATTTTAAACAATAATCTAAAGCCTCACTCTTATCCAGGTAGACTTTAGCACTATTATAAGCTAGAGGCCACCACGCATCAGGCCTATTGTCTTTTTTGGTCCCTAATAATACTTTTTCGGCATCCAGATTAGCAAAAGAAAACACCCCATCATAAGGTAAAATAAATTCTTGCTGTCTTTGTCTAATATCTATTCGCTGTCTTTTAACGCCAGAATCAGTGTAAATATCGACTTCTAATGGAAGTCTGAATAAGCTTTCCTGAGTTTGTTCTACGAGAACTGTTAGTGTATTTAGGGAGTCATTAACATCATAGTTAATCGTAAGCTCAGGGTGCCCACTTCCTAAAAACCATTGGTTAAAAAACCAGTTTAAGTCTTTTCCGCTTACCTCTTCCATGGCTAGCCTTAACTGATGAATTTCCACAGATTCGAATTGATTATCCTCTAAGTAAAGTTTTAACCCAGAGAAAAAGGCATCATCACCTAGAAAATAGCGTAGCATATGAAGCACTCTACCACCTTTGTTATAACTATGCCCGTCAAACATATCTTCTTTATCGTCATAATAGAAGCGAATCAAGTCTTCTTGCTTCGTTTGGGATTCAGCTAAATATCCAGCCATAGAATTCATTCCATGTAAATCAGCAGCCTCCCTACCATACTTATGTTCTTCCCATAAGTACTCGCCATAAGTCGCGAAGGACTCATTTAAAGGAAGATTAGACCAGCTTTCACAAGTTACCAAATCACCAAACCAGTGATGAAATAACTCATGAGCTATTATAGCTTCATTATCACCATCTAATAGTTCTCTATCTGTGGCATTCAAGAAATCACCATGAATAACAGCAGAAGTGTTTTCCATGGCCCCACTTACAAAATCACGAACGATTACCTGACTGTATTTATCCCACGGATAGGGAAAACCTAATACTTCAGAGTAAAAAGTAAGCATCTCAGGGGTATTCCCGAAGATATCTTTTGCGTAAGGAGCATATTCAGCTTCTAAATAGTAATCTACTGCGATGTCTTCGTTATTTGCGTTTTCCCAAGAATCGGTAACCACAGAGTAATCACCTATAGCCATCATTACTAAATAAGGAGCATGCGGTAACTCCTGTCTCCAGTAGTCTGTACGTGTTCCGTCACCATTATAATTAGAGAAGATTAAAGCTCCGTTTGAAAGTGTTTTATATTTCTCTTGAACGGTTATTTTTAATTCTTGAGTAAGCCTTTCGTTTGGACTATCTATTGTAGGAAACCATACACTATTGGCTTCTGTTTCTCCTTGAGTCCATATTTGTGTAAGTTTATTAACCTCAGTAGAGTCTGGATTAATAAAATAAATCCCTTGGGCTGAGGAAATAGCGCTACTTCCTTTTGCGCTTACTTTCTCTGGAAAAGCGGTATAGTTTATTCTAAGCTGATATACTTCTGAGCGAGTATACTCCTTGTCTAATTGTACGCTAAGAAATTCGTTGTCGTAGGTATATTCTAGTGGAACAAAACCATTTTCCTCAACCAAACTTACTTCGGATATCTCCATCCCTTTAGCATCCAGTATGAGCTCTTTAGTAGCATAGAAATATGGCTTTACATCAAGGAGTATAGAGCCTAGAACAGACCTTTCTTTCCAATCAAAAGAAACACTTAAGTCCATGTGAAGTATGTCGTTAATGCGAGCTTCTGTAGCTCTATAAGAATTAGTGTCAGGCATTATAATAGCCTCCTCTAGTGTGATTTCCTCGGTGTTTATGACGGCTTCCAAAACACTCGTCTCGGGCATGTTTTTTTTAGAAGCACAAGAGAAAAGAATAGAAGAGAGTAAGAAAAGAAAAGCTAGAGTAGACAGTCTCATAATTTATTTTTTCTCCAAAGGTATAGTGTTTCTTAGGTTAGCGTTGCAACGCTTCACTTTAATTCAGGAACAGTTATTTTTAATATTCAATCTTTCGCATCTTTGCCTAAAATTACACTGAAATGATAAAAGCACTCTTTAACGACAAAACAGCTCTAGAGCTTAGCAAAACCAGTGATGATGGATTAGCCGGAGAAGTTAATGGAGAGGTTTATAATTGGGATGTTTCAGGAACCTCACCGAATAGCTGGAGTGTAATAGATGAAAACGGAAATTCGTTTAGCGTAGTATTGGATGAGTACTCTGCCGACAGTAAAAAATACACGTTTAAAATAGCGGGCCAAGTCATAGAGGTAACCGAGCAAAGTGAGTTTGACCTTCTTCTTAAGGAACTAGGAATATCTAGTGGAGGCACTAAAAAGCTAAAAGAGATTAAAGCCCCTATGCCTGGGCTAGTTCTAAACGTTTTGGTGTCTGAAGGTCAAGAGGTTGCAGAAGGTGACGTAATCGTGATTTTGGAAGCCATGAAAATGGAGAATGTAATAAAATCGTCCACCGCAGCAAGGGTTAAATCAATCAGAGTAAATAAAGGAGACACCATAGACAAAGGGGAAGTTATGGTTACGTTTGATTAGACTATCCCTGTTTCTCCTTGTACACAGAAACCTGTGTATAATAATACCATTGCAGTTATCCTTCCGTTTATTATACAGTACCTTTAATAATCCCGTCATGAGGTGTATTCTTATTTACATACTATTTATTTTTTGGTCTTCTGCGATAAGCGGTCAAGACTGTTCCTCTCCAATAACAGCGTGTTCTGGAGTAACTGAAACTATAGACTCTACTAGTTTCTCTGGGGGGTTTAGTGGTCCCTGTTTTACTGCTGTTCAAAGTATATTTTATGAGTTTACCACTAACAATAGTGCAGACAATCCAAGTGGCTTTCTTCCGTATGAAATAGAGGCAGACATCTTTATTGAGAGCTGTATTGATGAAGGGTTGAACTTAACCGTAAACGCGGGAATATTCGAGCCTACCGGCGGAACGGATCCATGTGCTGGTCTCACAGTGATAAGCGCATGTGTGTCTGATTCTAATTCTTTCATCCTTAATTCAGGAGTTCTAGAGCCAAACACTACGTATATTTTGGTTTTGGGAATAGACCCAAGTTCACTTGGTTTCGGGTGTAATTTAGAATTAACACTTACTGGTGCGCCTTTAGAAATTGATGCCTGCTGCGATGATAGTATTTCATTAGGCTTAAGTTCAGAGTTAGAGGTTTATGGAGCTACCGTAACGTTTGGTCAGCAGAATTATGTATGGTCTCCTAAAAGTAGTTTAGATGATTTCCAATCTCAATTTCCAATAGCTACACCTTCCACTACAACTGCCTATGAGGTGACCGCACAGGTAGGAGACTGCCCTGTTTCTGATATAATCACGGTCACCGTAGAACAGGCTATTACGGTTCTTAATACATTTTCACCGAATGGCGACAGCTATAATGATTTTTGGAAAATCCGTAGAATTGAGGGTTTTGAAAGCGCATTAATTAATGTTTACAGTAGGTGGGGCCAGTTGGTATATAAGAGCATTGGTTATTCCGTTCCTTGGGATGGAACTAATGATGGAAAAAAATTGGCTACGGGCACCTACTATTATGTAATAGAACTAAACTCCTTAGAGGTAATCTCAGAACCGATAGTAGGATTTGTGGTCATACTAAACTAGAAATGAAAATATTAGCGCTAATCATAACATTGGTTTCATTTATTGCTGCTGAAGGCCAACAGTTACCGATTTACACAAACTATAATTTTAACTTATTTGCTATTAACCCTGCTGTAGCAGGCTCTCAATCATGCCTCGATTTAAGAATGGGTTACCGAAGCCAATGGTTAGGCTTTCCAGGAGAGCCCAAGTCAACTTTTATTGGAGTTAGCGGAAGCTTTGGAAAAAAGAGATTTAACTTCCATGGGGTAGGAATAAAAGTAGAAACAGACGAGGCAGGGCCTATGGGTTTTTCATCGCTTTCGGGGTCTTATTCTTATCATATTAAAGTGAATAAGAAAAACATGCTCTCGCTAGGCTCTTCATTAGGGTTTAGTCAGCATAGATTGGATGTTGGGCAAGTTACAGCAGAAGACTTTTTTGACCCAGCCATTACAGCGTCTCAAAGTCAAGTGCTATTTCCTCAAATAGGCATGGGTATTTGGTACCAAAGCAAGGATAGGTATATCGGATTTTCGGCTAGAAACATCATAGAGAATAAGTTCACCAATTTTGGAACAAACAGCCGTTTTAGACGCCACTTCTATTTAATTCTTGGCAAATCTATACCAGTAAACGACAACCTTTTTTTCAAACCCTCCGTAAACATTAGACAGTTAATGAACTCCCCTTTAGCGGCAGATGTAAACCTGTTGTTTGATTTGAATGATTTGTTTGAGTTCGGGATGTCTTTCAGAGGAGGGCACGGAGTCTCTGGCATGGTGAAGGTCGCTGTTTTGAAGTATTTAACTATTGGTTATGCTTATGATAGAACAATAAACAAACTTAGAGTGGGGGGAGCGAACTCTCATGAGGTTATGCTGGGAATTCAAGCCTGTCCAAGAGGAGAGAAAAAAGGAATTAAATGCAGTGCCTACGATTAGAAAATAATTTTTTATAAACTAACTGAATCCAAGTGACTAATTATACCACCCTATCTTTAACTGCTTCAGTAAAGTCTCTAGTTTTCATTCTGAGTATACTCGGAACGAGCACTTTCGGCTATAATCAGCAGATTCAATTGAACCTTTCTTCAGGAGAGACTCAAACACTAGAACTTAGCCAAGTAAACGGCATGAAGATTACCGGTCAAGGTACTCTTCAATTGGTCTGTGGCTCTCAAGGAATTCAAATAACAGAATCTTTAGTGCTAGGAAAACAAGTAAAATTAGTTTGCGATGAAACAATCCAGCTAGTTGGGTCAGGAATCCTTCAAGCCTCTAGTCTTAACTCGAACATCTCTATTCAAGGAGACTGGGAACTAACATCAGACTTAATATTGAAGCCAGAGAAAGAAGTACATTTCCACAATGCTACTATTAATTTGAGCAATTTCAGTATTGTATCAGATAACTTAATCTTTTCTGGAGTGAACTTGATACATACTGATGGAGGTATTATAGTGGCTAATAAGTCCTTTTTATCGAATGAACAGCTAGAGGTTGAGTCATCTCAGGCTGAGGTGATATTTATTCCTGAATTAGCAGATTTTATAGGCGCTACAGATCTTCCGGTACATTTCTTTTCGTCTGCGGCGAACCCTTGTGGTGATCCTGAATTTGAAATTACCGTAGAGGTTACATCCGATTACAACGGAGAAGATATAAGCTGCAATGGTGCTGACGATGCAGAGTTGCAGTGCATCGTAACTGGAGGTGTTGGTCCGTTTGTCTGTGAGTGGTTTGGAGGCCCTGGTGAAAACACCATAGGAGAGACTTACTCTGGACTGGGGGCTGGAACTTATACAGTATTAGTCACGGATGAAGGGCAAGACGTCATTTGTGTAGAAAATGTTCAAATAGCAGAACCACCACCTTTGGCTATTTTTACATTAAACCTAACGTTGCCGCCATGTGTGGCTCTTTGTAACGGAAGTACAAGCCCTATTGTGCTCGGAGGAACAGGGGCATATTCGTTTGAATACTCCAACGGAGGAACTGATCAAGAAAATCTAACTCTTTGTGCAGGGGAGAATTCTCTCATGATTTCTGATGTAAATAACTGTCAATTAGACACATCCTTTGTTATAGAGGAGGATTCTATAGATATAAACTTAATGTATACGGATTCATTGTGTTTTGGTAATAATTCTGGAATCGCCTCTGTGTCACCCTCTAGTGGTGGCGGAGGCCCTTACGATATAGAGTGGTCCAATAGTGAGGTAACGAACTCAATCTCCAATTTGTCTGAAGGAATTTATTCAGTGGAAATTCTTTATGCAGAAGACTGTTCGATAGATAGTACGTTTACTATTGTTGGGCTAGGGGAGTTAATAGTAACTATTGATGAATCTGAAAGCCCAGTATGCGTTAGTGACACCACCGGAATTATCAGCGTTTCTATTTCTGGAGGTTCGCCAGAGTATACTTTAAACTGGACTAAAGATGGATTACCATTTTCTATAGAAGAGGATTTGAGTGATTTAGGGATAGGATTGTATGAGCTTTCAGTTACAGATAATTTCGGATGTACTGGATCACTTTCATTGAACTTAGAGAATCAAGAAGAGGCTATAGTAGAGTACACTTTAATAGAAATAGATTGTTTTGAAAACTGTAACGCTAGCATAACTACAACTATTATTCAAGCTCAAGAGCCAATCACATTCACTTGGAGTGATGTAAATGGCATCATTTCGAATGCTAATTTTATTGAAAACATTTGTGCGGGGACTTATGATCTGGTAGTGTCGGACGGAAATGGGTGCGAGTATATCGAGACGTTTATTATAGAAGAACCCGAAGAAATGGAGGTTCTGGAAGACATTACTAACGTCTCCTGTAATGGTTTAGCAGAAGGTTCTATTCTTCTCACGGTGAGCGGAGGAAGCACACCTTATTCCACCAGTCTTCCAAGTACAGAACCAAACCCTGGAGAGTTTCTTTTAGATAACCTTATCGCTGGAACTTATACGGTAGACGTAACGGATGATGAGGGGTGTGTGGTTTCTGTGCCTTTTGATGTAACGGAGCCCGAGCTTTTACAAGTAGATCTTAGTTTTGAAGACCCTATTTGTTTTGGGCAACCATCGGGAAGTATAACACTTATCGTTTCTGGAGGTTCTGCACCTTATTCTATCGAATGGGTAGAGTTGGGAGTATTTGACGAGCTAAGCCAATCAGATTTACCTTCTGGAGATTACAACATTCTAATTACAGACACCAAAGGCTGTGAAGAGTCGTTAACCGTGAATTTAGAAGGCCCTTTAGAAATAACCGTGGTAGAAACAATTAACCCTGTTTTTTGTAATGGAGAGAGCACAGGCTCTATAGAGCTGGAGGTAACTAACCCAATAGGGAACCTGAATGTTTTATGGGTTGGTAATGTGATAAACACTACTGATTTAAATCAATTTAATTTACAGGCAGGACCTTATGAAGTGACTCTAACAGATGATAATGGGTGTGAGTTTAATGGTGCTTATGAGATTCTGGAATCTCCAGAATTCGAAGTTAATGAAACGATAATCAACCCGCTATGTTTTGGTGAGCAGGGAGAGATTTCGATAGAAATTAACGGAGGACAGGAACCTTATGAAGTGTCATGGGCTGAGCTAGAAGCTCCTAACCAGCAAACTATAACTGACTTACCTACTGGAACATACACGGTCACAGTTGTAGATGAAAATCTTTGTGAGGTTACAGCATCTTATGAAATCACTCTTTCAGATGAAATTATAGTTACGGTAGAAGTGACTCAGCCTGATTGTATATTACAATCCGGAACTATAGAAATAGTTAACATTACAGGAGGAACCACACCTTCTGGCGCTTTAAACGAATACACTATAGACTGGACAGGGATAAACGCTCAAGGTCAGACTTTGGTTTCCGAGTTGAATCTAGGAGAATATGCTGTTACTATTTCCGATGATAGTGACTGTGAGGTAACAGAGTTTTTCATTATTGACGAATCGGACCTGTTAGAGGTAACAGAAACGGTTATGCCTGTTTTTTGTTTTGGTGGAAATGAAGGCTCTATTGAATTGGAATTGTTTGGAGCAACAGAGCCGCTAGATGTAGTTTGGACAGGAGAGGTAGCCAACAACTCTGATTTAAATCAATTCAACTTGAGCGCGGGGAGTTATTCGCTAGACATTCTAGACGGAGCGGGATGTAATTTTAGTGCTATTTACGAAGTAACTGAAGGTGCAGAGATAGAAATCACAGAATTAATAACCCAACCAGGATGTCCAGGAACACTTGGAAGTATAGAAATCACAGAGCTTACAGGAGGAACAAACCCATATAGCTTTATATGGTTAGAAGTAGATGCTCCGGATCAAAATCTGATTGAGAACTTAGAGTCAGGAGACTATACAATTCAAGTAACAGATAACACCAATTGCATCATACAAGAAGTTTATACGATAACAGAACCAGGAGTTATAGAGGTGTCTAGCGAGGTAACGGATGTTCTTTGTAATGGAGCAAACACAGGAAGTATGTCTGTCAACATAGATTCTGATAATCCTATCGAAGACATTTCGTGGTTTGATGATGGGGTTCTTCTAACGGATGGTTTAATTAATACCATAGAAAACCTTTCGTCAGGGATGTACTCAGTAGAAATAACCGATGACCAAGGGTGTAGTGTTTCTGAAACTATTCTTATCTCAGAAACAGAAGCCCTTTTAATAAGTGCTGATGTAAGTGGAGTAAATTGCCTAGGAGATTCTAACGGCTCCATATTAATTACTGTAACCGGTGGATTAGAGCCATACACTTTAACTTGGTCTGGACCAGTCGAGATAGCAAATAACCAATACAGCCCTGCCAATCTTACAACGGGAGACTATATAGCTTCTATTACTGATGATGAAGGATGTAATGCATCCCAAGAATTTTCAGTTCTTTCACCAGATTCACTTAGCATAAATGAAACGATCACCAATGAGAGTTGTTTCGGAAATGGAGATGGAGTAATAGCGTTAGAACTCATAGGAGGAACAGAGCCTTTCACGATAGACTGGATAGATTCTGATGTTGATTTAGAAACCCTTACAAACCTTTCCCCTGGTGAATATAGCGTAATAATTACAGAGGGGAATGGCTGTCAATTAATAGAGACTTATGAAGTGGAATCTACAAGCCAATTAGTTGAGGAAATAGAAATCACCAACATGTGTTTTGGAGAACCAGGAACAGGAGCTATAAACATTCTGGTTGCAGGAGAGGCTTCGTCTTACAGCATCAGCTGGACAGGAAATGGACTGGTCTCTGACCAAACGTCAATAACTGATTTAAATGAAGGATGCTATACTTTAGAAGTTTTGGATGCTAATAGTTGTTTATACGTAGAAGAGATTTGTATCACTTCTTTAGATGAAATTATTTTAAATACTTCGGTTATAGGGAATGAATGTTTTGCAGATGAACAAGGTCAAATAGAACTTGAAGTATCAGGAGGAGAACCAGACTATAGTGTGGAGTGGCTGAATAGTGATGCTGAATTTGTTTCTGATCAGTTAACGGTTACACAATTAGCTACTGGAGTTTATACTGCCAACATTACGGACAATAGTGGGTGTATGGCTAGCACTACTGCGTCTATAACCTCTAGCCCACAATTAACCGCGGAAGTTTCTGAAACGCCTATCATTTGTTTTGGAGATGAAAACGGAGCCCTAGATATTGTGTATTCTGGTGGGGTCGGAGCATTAACTTTAAACTGGACAGGACCTAATGGATTTACTTCAGAAGGAGACCAAAACTCAGATTTAGATAATGGTGATTACTGTTATGAGGTCGTGGATTTCATTGGTTGTGTTATATCAGATTGCTACGCATTAAACGATCCTGATTCATTAAACCTCGGGCAAACAGTCAATATCATTAACTGTTTCGGAGCAAATGATGGAGCGGTGTCATTAGAGGTTTCAGGTGGTTATGCACCTTACACAGCTGTCTGGGCTTTAAACGGGGCTCCATTTAGTACAGACGAAGATATTTCAGAATTAGCTGCAGGTGAGTATACCCTGGCTCTTTCAGACAGTATGGGGTGTGTAATAGCAGATACTTTTACCGTTTCAGAGCTTACGCAGTTCACAGTAAATTTTGATAATATAGTTGGAGCATCATGTGATATAAGTTTAGATGGAGCATTTGAGGTTACTGTTTCAGGCGGAATGTTAGACTATAGTTATTCATGGGTTTTAAATGGCACAGAAGAGTCAACAGAAGAAGACCCTTCAGAATTAAACGCGGGTGATTATCAGCTCACAGTAACAGACGGGAACGAGTGCACAACAGAAATCGCTTCTGTTATAATACCTGTAATAGGAACAGTGGAAATTATAGTTCCAGAGAATATTTCTTGGTGCTTTACAGAAGATTTACAACTAATAGAGCCTATATCTGCTGTAGCAGAAAGCCTCGAATGGACATCTCCTCCTAGCACAGATGTTTTATCTACTACCAGCTCCGTTTTTTTCCAAGAAGAGCCAGGGGTCTATGAGTTAGTTCTCACAGGGTCAGATGGACCATGTGTAGTGACAAGCATTATAGAAGTTACTATTTATGAGACTCCTCTTGCAGACGCTGGAGAAGACCAAGAGGCTGAGTTAGGAGATGAGGTTATATTAGGAGGAAACCCTACCACAGAAGACCTTAACACAGTGGTATGGATCCCTTCTGAATTATTAGATGAAAGTAGTTTGTTTAACCCGTCATATTTGGTAGAAAATAGCATTCAAAATTTCGTGTTAACCGTTACTAGCCCAGAGGGATGTATTAATGAAGACTCTACCCAAGTGATTCTTTACCCAGAGGTTGATATCCACTCAGGATTTACTCCTAATTCAGATAATATTAATGACTTTTGGGTAATAGGAAATCTCCAAAACTATCCTTCTATTGAAGTTTGGATTTATAATAGATGGGGAGAGGAGTTGTTTTATTCCCAAGGGTACAACCAACCGTGGGATGGGACGTATAATGGCAACAACCTACCTATAGGGACATACTATTATGTAATAGACTTTAACAAACCAGGCTTTGAGTTAACTACTGACGGACCTGTAACAATACTAAGATAATGAAGAAATTAACCTTTATAATCAGCTTTGTAGCTGTTTTTGTTTTCGAGTCAATCGGTCAGCAATTACCTCAAATTACTCAGTTCATGCTGAATAATTACGCTATTAATACGGCCTTTGCGGGAAAAGAATCAGTTATAGAGGCGAGGATATTAAACCGCGACCAGTGGACAGGAATTACAGATGCACCCAGAACATTTAATCTGTCTGTGCAGGGAATTACTAAGAACCCGAAAGTAGGTATAGGGGGTGTTATTTTTTCTGATAATGCAGGACCTACAAGGAGAATGGGGTTAAACCTTAGTTATGCCTACCATTTAAACCTAACGGATAAATGGAAGCTAGGACTTTCTGTAGCAGGAGGAGCGTTGCAATTTTCCATAGACGGCACCAGAATCGATTTAGATCAACCAGATGACCCAGCGCTGTTTTCGGAAAAAAGAACACAGCTCGTTTTTGACGCAAGTTTTTCAGTACTGGTATATCGAGACAACTTTTATTTTGGAGTTACTCTGCCACAACTATTGCAGAACAATCTAGATCTGTATGAAAGCATAGCCGAGGAAGGAAATAAATTAGAAGATCACTATTATGTTACAGCAGGGTATAAGTATGAGCTTTCAGATAAATGGGCTGTAGAACCTGCCATTTTAACTAAGTATGTGAGTCCGTCACCTTTAAAAACAGACCTTAGTCTTAGAGTGATTTATGATTCTAAAGTATGGCTAGGAGGAACATATAGAACGAATGATGCTATAGCGATGTTCGCAGGGTATAACTATAACGATCAAATATCAATAGGCTATGCGTATGACATTACCACCTCTAGCATTAAATCTTTCAGTGACAGTACCCATGAGTTAACACTAGCTTTTAAGGTATCTAAATAAACTTTTTTGAATATTGAAGCTTTTAGAGATTTCTGCCTGTTATTAAAAGGAGCTACAGAAGAATTTCCTTTTGACAATAGAACCTTAGTGTTTAAGGTTCAGAATAAAATCTTCGCTTCTTTAGATCTAGAATCCTTCAAACAGATAAATTTAAAGTGTGACCCAGAAAAAGCCATCGAATTAAGAGAACAGTTTGAAGGAATTATTCCGGGATACCACATGAATAAAAAGCACTGGAACTCGGTGAAAACACCCTCAGATGTGAGTGACAGTCTTGTTAAAGAACTCACCAACCATTCCTATGAGCTAGTCGTTTCCGGATTAACTAAAAAATTAAGAGAAGAACTTAATAGTTTATAGTCGGTATCACCCCAGCTAATCTAGTAAGGTGTTATCTTTGTCCTTTTCGGAACAAATGGACTATTTACCCTTAGAAAAGGTAGCAGCAGAACTGCTAAAAAAGATTCAAACCCTTAAATCGGGAGAGATGGCCTCTACTGAGCTGTCTGGTTTAGTAGGCTCTGCTAGAGATGTTTACGAGCGCCTAGTTATTCTAGAATTCCAGGCTTTAGAGAAGCAAACCGCACCAGTTAAAGAACCAAAACCATTTAAAATAGACACCGAATCCTCAGAAAAACCGGCAGTATCGAAAGAGATTAATACTCAGGAAGAGGAGGAAAAAAAAGCCCCCGAGAAAAAAAAGCCCGTTAAGATAACAACAGAAGAGCCGGAGGGGACAGAAGCACCTGTGGAAAAAGTAGTTGCCGCAGAAGAAAAAGAAGCTCCAAAAGCAAAACCCGTTGAGCGTGCAGAACCGAAACCTGAAGTAGAATCTAAGAAAACAATAGCAGAGAAATTTGAGAATGCTCCTATTGAAAGCATAGCTAAGTCTATAACTTTAAATGAAAAGTTTCAGTTCATAAGAGTGCTCTGCGGAAACAACTCTCAAAATTTCCAGATTCTTTTGGATAAAATAAGAGAATCTGCAGATGAGAAAAGTGCGTTAAATACTTTCAGCACTCTTATTACCAAGCCTTCTATAGAGGAAGAAATAGAAGTGTATGAGAAATTCGAAGAACTCATAAAAAGAAGATTTTAATATGGCTAAACTTACTGTGGTCCCTACTCCTATAGGCAACTTAAGAGACATGACCTATAGAGCCGTAGAGGTTCTTTCTTCAGTTGATTTGGTTTTGGCTGAAGATACTCGAACTACTTTTAAGTTATTATCCCATTATCAGATAGATGCTAAGATGCAGAGCTTTCACATGAATAATGAGCATAAAGTAGTAGATAAATATATAAAAGCTCTTTTAGCCGGAACAGAAATAGCCTTAGTAAGTGATGCGGGAACACCCGGAATCTCAGATCCGGGTTACATGCTCATCAGAGCCGCGGTCCAAAACAATATCACCGTAGAGTGTTTGCCGGGAGCTACAGCTATTATTCCTGCCGTAGTAGCCTCAGGGTTTCCGTGTGATAGATTTTATTTCGAGGGTTTTCTACCGCATAAAAAAGGGAGAGTAAAAAAAATAGAGAGCTTTAAATTATTGGATCAAACGGTAATTCTTTATGAGTCCCCACATAGGATTGTGAAACTACTGGTACAATTAATAGACGGAGGTTTTGCTTTGCATAATGTGGTAGTCTGCAGAGAACTCTCAAAAATCCACGAAGAATTCATAAGAGGAACGGTAACCGAGGTTCATGAAGAACTAACCTCTCGGGTGAAGATAAAGGGAGAGATAGTCGTTATACTTGATCCTATCCAAAGAGATGCTTAAATACTTCCTCTACACGTTTAAATGTACTTACTTTAATATCCACTGACGGCAGTTTGGCCTCTTTCTTTCCTTGGTAAGCCAGGATAATTTCTTCAAACCCTAATTTCTCAGCTTCTTGAATTCTCTGTTCTGTTCTGCTCACCGCTCGCAGCTCACCTGATAAACCTATTTCTGCACAGAATGCCACTTTACCGGGAACTGCGATATCAAGATTACTTGACAAAATAGCGGCTATAACTGCTAAGTCTATTCCTATATCATCTACTCTAACTCCGCCAGCTATGTTTAAGAAAACATCTTTTTGGCCTAGTCTAAATCCACATCTTTTTTCTAATACCGCCAGCAGCATGTTTAATCTTCTAGAATCTAATCCAGTAGTTACTCGTTGAGGTGTTCCGTAAACCGCGGTACTCACGAGGGCTTGTATTTCTATAAGGATGGGTCTCATTCCCTCTACTGTGCATGCTACAGCGGAACCGCTTAAACCGGAGTCTGTTTGGTTAATAAGGAGTTCTGAGGGGTTTTCTACTTCTCTTAAGCCAGCTCCAGTCATTTCATAAATGCCTAATTCGTTGGTGCTACCGAATCTGTTTTTTTGAGATCTCAACAGGCGGAACATGTAATTTCTATCCCCTTCAAACTGCAGTACAGTATCCACCATATGCTCGAGTAGTTTAGGTCCGGCTATAGCCCCGTCTTTAGTAATATGCCCTATAAGGAAAATAGAAGTATTGGTTTGCTTGGCGTATTGCATTAACTCAGAAGTAGTTTCTCTAATTTGTGAGAGACTTCCAGGAGATCCTTCTATAACAGGAGAGTATAAAGTTTGTACCGAATCGATAATGATTAAATCAGGCTCTATTTCTCTAGAAATGGACCTAATAGTGTTTGTGTTGGTCCCAGTGAATATGTAGAAATCTGAGGTGTTGGAATCGAGTCTTTCAGCCCTCATTTTGAGCTGTTTTTCACTCTCTTCTCCAGACACATAAATAATTTTTAAGCCGGGGTTATTCAACGCCAGTTGGAGCATGAGTGTAGACTTCCCTATCCCGGGGTCACCGCCTACTAAAACTAAACTTCCGGGAACTAGACCTCCACCCAAAACACGATTAAGCTCTTTGTCGTTTAGAATTATTCTGCTATCATTTGTAGGGTCTATAGAAGAAAATTTTACGGGCGTTTTCTCGGTATTGGTAACTTCTCTTCTATCATGCGTAGCAATAGTCTTTTCTAGTACTCTTTCTTTAAGCGTGTTCCACTCATTACATGAAGAACATTTCCCAGCCCACTGAGAGGATTCGTTTCCGCAATTTGTACAGTAAAATATTGTTCTTGCCTTAGCCATGTGTTTTAAACTTAAAGAGCCAATTTAGGATTTTGCGGGGAATATGTAAAAAAAAAGCAACTCTAAAAGAGCTGCTTTCATAATGTGTTATAATCTTAAGTTCTATCTAAAAAGGAAACCGTCCTCCTGTAAATTAGTTTCTAAATATGGTAACTGTTCCCTCCACAGGATCAATATTCTCGCTAGCGGTAATCGTATAAAAATACACACCGGCTTCTAGGTCATTTCCTGTAGTGGTCTTCCCGTACCACGGATTGTTATTTGAGTAATTAGGATTCTCATAAACTAGATTACCCCATCTATTAAAGATTCTAACTTGAACACTTTCTAATCTGTCTATACCTTCAATGTACCAAGCCTCATTTAGCC
>CESE01073303.1_pt1 | contig 17559 bp, 21 predicted proteins | sample 350271 | NCBI WGS metagenome assembly CESE01 (sample SAMEA2621536, study PRJEB7988) | marine metagenome | isolation source: saline water (ENVO:00002010), including | reverse complement strand
ATGAAACACTGAATTTCCATTTTCAAAATATTTAATTAGGTCGCCATTTTGAGCGGTCCCGGAACCATTTCCAAGTAGTATGCAAAAAGAAACATCATTAGCTGTAGATAAATTATTTCCAAAAATTAAATTATGGTCACCACCGAGGTTTAAATTTTGGGAGCCAAAAATAAAATTATGTTCAAAATTTATTGCATTACTATCAATGGATATTGAATCACCAAAGACAAAATTAAATGAAGCATCATGAGATGATTGATTATTTATATCTTTACCAAAATAAAAAGAATTGGAAGAACCGCTTATATCTTTGCCGATTACAATACTATTATTATAATTAGTGATATCGGAACCCATACTTAAAAATGGCACATTTATTTTACTAACATCAATAACAGCTTCAGGTTCATATTTATCAATTGTAAGATTATTTAATAAGTAAATAACACCATTTGCACTTAAATCGATACTCGATGTTTTTGATAGTATAGCTTCACCTGTAACATTACTAATGTCACTTATTAATACATTAGCATTACTAGCGACACCATTTTGATGATGTCCAAGAATAGAAAGAGCTGGCAAACGTTGCTTTGTTGCAGAAGTAAATTTTGTCAAGTAAGTATTTTCAAGCATTTCTCCGTTTCCAATACATAGACCTAAATCTTTAAATGCTAGCAAACCGGTTCCACTTTGCGCATCTCGTATAACTGCAAAACTAGCATCGTATGTACCGGAATCAACGGCGAAGCCAGTATCATTTGTCCCTTGAATAATATGAATATCAGCACCTGTTCCTGTAATCCATTTCATTTTTTTGTCAGAACCATCATAAAATATGACTCCTTCTTTTTTTACAACTGCCCCAGATGTTTGATTTGTATTAAAAACTAAACTTTTTGTTAAATGAATATCACCATTAACTTCCAATCCAGTTTCAGTATTAGAAAATAAACTTTGTTTAGAATTTATTAATACTTTTTGTGATGTTCCATCATTTAATAACATTAAAGAAGTATTTGTATTTGAAATTGCACTTGTTTCTAAACTTGAATTTTGAACATCTCCTGAAGAATTGTTATTTACTGTAAATCGAATACCTCTTATTTCAGAAGTAGTTGTTCCTTCTCTAAAAAAAGATATACCTGTAGCATTTGCCCCGTCGGCTTTTTCACTCAATGCTATAGAAGGTAAATTCGCTAAATCTTCTTCCTTATACTTTCCATTACTATCAAAATTATTTAAATTATAATCACCAAATGACACCCTACTGTATGGAGTTTTTGTTCCAAAACCTACAATACTCGGACCATTTTCTTTATAAAAATATACACCTTCTTTATCATTTGTATTTAAGTTTGATTCGGTACTATAGTATTTATTTGTTATATCTTTAGTGGAATCTATTATATTATTTACCTTTTTACCACCTTCGTTTTTCCAAGACATTTATATAATTTATTATTATATTATAAAAAATATATAAACTATTTTGATATTTTAAATATTTTAAATATTTAAAATATTTATTCTACATTCATGTAGAATAAATATTTTAAATATAATGGATTTTTTTTCTATTACAAAAAATATTTAGATAAAGTAAAGGATGGGATATTTTATAGAGATTTCATTTGATATAATTAAGACACCCAATTTTATTTCTTTAAAAGAAAGAGTTGTAAATTTGGGAGAAAAATATAAGAAAGAATTTTCTTATAATAATCATGAGATAATGGGTAAAAATCGTGTAATATATAGAAATCATTATGTTATGTCTTTTTTATTTAATGATGATGAAAAAAATATAACAGGGTTTATACGTGAAATAAAAGATTTTAAATATATAAATATTGAATGTATTGGTTACGATAATTGTATATTTAATTTGATGTATGCCTCAAAAAAATATTTAAATATTATGGAAAAATGCAAGGCAAAAGAGTATTTGGAAAAAAAAAGGGAAAATACTCTTTTTAAAAATGATTCTTGTATTATGAAAGAATTTTATAAAAAATAATTACTTTTTCTTTTTTTCAGTTTTTTTAGCTTTTCTTTTTCCAGTTCCTTTTCTTTTCGCAGTTCCTTTTTTCTTTTTATTAACTTTTGCAGTTCCTTTTGTTCCTTTTGTTCCTTTTGTTCCTTTTTTTCCTTTTTTTCCTTTTGTTGCTTTTGTTGCTTTTGCAGTTCTCTTCTTCCTTTTTTTCTTTCTGGTTAAAAATGAATTTAATCTATTTTCGAGAGAAGTTTTATTCTTTTTTTTATTTTTTAAATAATCAACGACATTATTCATATTATTTTCATTAAATAATATTTTTTCTTGAAGATTATTATCTCTTAATCTTATTTTTCCTTTACCTGGATTATCATTTTCTTTATAATAATCAATCGCCGACTGCTTTATATCTTGCTTTCCATTGATATTTGATATATTTGTACTTGATTCTTGATAACTTGAAAATCTTTGCATTGTCTAATATAAATTTATATAAAAAAATATAAATTTATATAAAAAAAATTTTATATTTAAGATAATTATAATGAAACCGAAATATATTCCAATAAAAAAATTACCAAAGATAGTAATTAAAAAAACAAAAAAAATAGATATTAAATTAACTAAAAAGAAAGTTAATTTAGAAAAAATTTTAAAGATGTAATATAATGACCTTGAAACATGGAAAACGTGGAAAACGTAGAAAAACATTAAAAAATAAAATTGATTATTATTTGTCAAAATATGATTTAAACATAAAAATAACAAATAATAAAAAAATGACTAACACCAAAATTATTGATATGCTTGAATCTATGCAAAAACTTATGAGCAGTGAAAAAAACCCAAGAGCTAGAGTTTATTCAAAAGCTAAAGAATCGGTTATGATGCATGATAAAACGATTAAAAACGTTGAAGATTTGAAAACTATTATTGGAAAACCGGGAATTTCAAAAGGCAGTAGTATTACAAAAACTATTTCTGAATTCTTAAAAACCGGTAAAGTAGAATTACTTGAAAAAGCTAAAAACGATCCAAAACAATTATTTATGAATATTTATGGTGTTGGTCCAAAGATGGCAGTAAAATTAGTTAAAGAACATAAAATGACAACAATTAAACAATTACGTGAAAATCAAGAAGAATTGTTAAACGATGTCCAAAAGAAAGGATTGAAATATTATGAGGATATTTTGGAAAGAATTCCAAGAAATGAAATCAATAAATATGAAAAAGTTCTTCAAAAACATTTTAAAGATGTTAAAAAAGAAATGAAAAATAAAGAAGCTGTTTTGCAAATTGTAGGCAGTTGGCGCCGTGGTGCAAAAAAATCAGGCGACATCGATATAATTATTTGTGATCCATCAAACGATAGTGATATTTTCAAAAATTATATTGATAAATTAATCGAAAAAAATATTATGATTGAAGTGTTATCACGTGGCAATGTAAAAACATTAGGTATTTCAAGAATTACTAGTAAAAGTCTAAATCGCAGAATTGATTTCATGTTCACACCAAAATCTGAATTTGCTTTTGCTATATTGTATTTCACGGGAAGTAAAATTTTCAATACTCTTATGAGAGCGAGAGCTGTTGAATTGGAGTACACTATGAATGAGCACGGTATCTACCATTTTAAAAATAAAAAAAAAGGAAATCGTGTAGATAAAGAGTTTATAACGGAAGAATCTATATTTGAATTTCTTGGAATTGAGTGGCGCGAACCAAATGAAAGAATTGATGGAAATTCATTTAAACTTGTGTCCTCTGGTGGCAAAAAAACGGCAGCAAAAACGGCAGCAAAAACTACTACAAAAACTACTAAAAAAACGGCACTAAAAAAAAAGCACCAATTAATTAAAAAAAACATTTCTGATTTCAAAGAGAAAGGCGAAACTTTTCTGAAAACATTAAAAGAAAAAAATATTGAAGAAATGATTAAGTTATTGGATGATTATTATTATGGAAAAAATAAACAGTTGGCATCAGATGAAGAATACGATGTTTTACGAGAATGGGCTGAAGATACTTTTCCAAATAATGAAGTAATAAAGCAGGGTCATGAGGGAATAGTTGTCGATAAAAAGAAAGTAAAATTACCTTATTTCTTGGGTTCGATGGATAAAATTAAACCAGACACAAAAGTTTTAACGAATTGGATTAATAAATTTAAAGGGCCTTATGTTATTTCTGCAAAATTAGATGGAATGAGTGCATTATATTGTAATGAAAATGGGGTATCGAAATTATATACAAGAGGTAAAGGAAATGAAGGTTTTGATATTTCGCATCTTATTCCTTTTGTAAAATTACCCAAAATTGAAAATGTTGATATTCGTGGTGAATTAATTATAACAAAAGAAAATTTTAAAAAATATAAAAAAGAATATTCAAATGAACGAAGTTTTGCTGCAGGAATGGTAAATGGTAAAAACTTGGAAAAATCAAAATTAAGAGATTTGGATTTTGTAGCTTATGAAGTTATTAAACCTGCTTGGCATCCAAGTATGCAATACAGATTATTGAAAAATAAAAAGTTTATCACTGTTATTAATAAAACATTAAAAAGTATCGACCAAAACGTTCTTTCAAAATATTTGGTTAAGTGGCGAGAATCATATGATTATATCATTGACGGTGTTATTTGTATTGACAATAATATTTATGAAAGAAAAACAAAAGGCAATCCGGACCATGCATTTGCATTTAAAAAGGTCATGACTGACCAAATTGTTGAATCAAAAGTAATTGATGTTTTGTGGTCAAAAACGAAATATGGTTATGTGAAACCAAAAATTAAAATGCAACCTGTAAAAATTGGTGGAGTAAATATCACATATGCTACTGCGCATAACGCCAAGTTTATTGTTGATAATAAAATTGGGATTGGGAGTGTAATTCAAGTTATTAGAAGTGGTGATGTTATTCCGAAAGTGTTGAAGGTTGTGAAACCATCGAAATCGCTGAAAATGCCAGATTTTCCTGTAAAATGGAATAAAACAAAGGTTGATTTGCTTTTGGAGGATGCCGAAAATGATGATACTGTGAGAGACAAAACAACATTGGCCTTTTTCAAAACTATTAATGTAGATGGATTGAAAGAAGGAAATTTGAAAAAGATTATAGCTGGTGGTTATGATACAATTGGGAAAATTTTGAAGATGAAAGTGGGTGATTTTTTGGAAATTCCGGGATTTAAGGATAAAATGGCAAAAAAGATTTATGAAAGTATTAAATTGCAAATAAAGGTGGCCAGTTTGCCTTTACTTATGGACGCATCAAATATGTTTGGACATGGATTAGGAGAAAATAGAATGAAATTAATTATGGAAGCTCACCCTGATATATTAAATAGTACGCTTTCTAGTGAAGAAAAACGTGAGTTGGTTATGGATGTTGATGGTTTTGCTGAAAAAACAGCGATGAAATTTGTTAAAAATATTACTAAATTTAAAAAATTTATGAAAGAAAATAAGTTAAGTATGACATATATTCCAAGTAAAAAAACTTTTGATAAATCTCATCCATTATATGAAAAAAAGATTTTGATGAGTGGGTTTAGAGATGAAGATTTGAAGGAAAAAATAAGAAAATTTGGGGCACAAATTGCAAGTAGTGTTAGCACGCATCTTGATATTTTAATTATAAAAGATAAAAATACATCTGGAAGCAAAAAAGATAAAGCAGAAAAAATTGGCACAATTCAAATTATGACCAAAGATGAATTTATTAAAAAATATTAATATTTATAAGGAGAACAATGTTTTAATTCTTCGCCCACGTTACCGACATCATTAAACAAAAATTCTTTTAAAAAAGTGCTATGTGATACAATACAAATTTTTTTTTCTTGTCGTGTTTTCAAAAAATCTTTAAATTTTTCTGACCTATTTTTTAGTTCATAAAGATTTTCATTCGATTTCCAATATGTTGATATTTCAGGTATTAAAGAAAAATCAATATTTGGATAAAGCTCTTGTAATTCACTTTTATTTTTTCTTTTATTGCTACAATGAATACCCTGTGGAAATTCTAGTATTTCATCAATTGCTATTATTTTAACATCTGCATCTTTAAAAATATTTATGGCAGTCTGGATAGTTCGTGTTAATGGTGATACAAAAACAATGTCTATTTTAAATTTTTCATTCCAAGATATACCAAGATTAATCGCTTCCAGGTGTCCTTTATCTACCAAATGAGTATCAGTATATTTATTGTATGCTTCTACGCCAATTTTCTTATATAATATATTATGTAATGCGGTTCCATGTCTAACGCACCAAATTTGTTTCATTTCCATATAATAGAAAATATCACTTTGTTTTTAATTATATTTAGTTATACTTTAAATATTTAGAATATAATATTATATTCTAAATGTTTTTCAACATCTTCGCTAATATATTCCCATATTTTTTTATATAATTTTACATTTTTGAAATCTCTTTCTTCGCCACCACCACCGAGAATATTACTAGTCACATCTATAAATTTTTCGTTTGAAATTTCTTCTTTTTTTTCAAATAATTCACATATTAAATTTCTTTGAATTTTACTAGTAAAATTTTTTAAATCGCTGACTTTAAAAGCATACCATGATTCATTATAATAATATATTTGCCTTTTTTGTTGGAAACATAATAGGATATTTTCTTTTAATAAATGTTTAATTATACTAAAATAACCATTTATATAAGAATTATGAAATATATGTTGCAAACTATCCTTTAATTTAATATTTTTTAAGAATGTTTCGTAGTTTTTATAAATATTATTATTAACATTATTTCCTTGTTTATTTAACCATTCAATAATATTTATTTTTTTCTTTTTTTGAAATACTTTATTTTCTAATCTTTTTACTTTTTCTTTCAGTTGTTCATTTTCATAAATCAATTGTTTAACCATTTTGTAAATTTTATTTTGACTTGGGACAATATCAAATTCGTCGTTTTTAGCATTGTCTATTTCCATACACATTAGCACATGTTTATTATAACATTTTTTACTTGTATATGGTTTTTTGCAATACTTGCAAATATATACATCCATTGTTTAATATGAAAAAAAATAAAAATTATAAATTATCAATTTTTATTCAAAAATAATTTTATTATTTGTAACATTTGTCATTATATATTCTGGCATATTTTCATTAGACACTATTTTTTCCTTTTTTTTTATTGAAATTTGTTTAAAAGTTAAATATGGTTCGTGATAACGTGTAAAAACATTTACCGAATATAATTTAGTAATACGATTATAAACACTACCCCATAAATAGGTTGATAAATTATTTTTTATATTTTCATGACTATTTTTTATACTATATTTCCATGGCATATAATGAATATTAGAGATATCTAGAATATATTCCCAAATTTCGAGAGGCAACTTCCGAATATTTTTTAAATCTTTTATAACTATTTCCCATTCATTTTTCTTCATTTTATACTTTTAGATAAAGTATAAATATTAATCAATTTAATCTTTTGCTATACTTTTTTCAAAAGTATATATATATATGTCTATTTGTAATGATTCGAATCCAATAACAAGTTGTAACGGTCAATCTATTAAACCATCCGATTTACGTTTAAATATAAGAAAGTTGAAAATGTCTTCATCATCCCATATTGATGAAAAGAAATCTTTATCTGTTCTAGGTGCATCCGGTGAATATATCTCATTAAATGGACCATGTAGGAGTGACGTGGGTTTAGTAGGAGATATAACACCGTCGGTTACCAAATGTTGTTATAAATCAGGATTTATGGGGAGGATACATAGTAGAGGTACGGGTGTTGATAAAAAACATGGTAGTTATGATAGATATTTGGCAAGAAAAAAAGGATTAAATATTATACAGCAAAATTGTAAATAGTTTTATTTAGTTTTATCGTGTTGTTCTTTCATGCATTTATTTATTTGTTTAATAACGTCCCCGGTGGATGTCTCAAATAAAAATGGGAAAAAAGCATGTATTAAAGCTTTTATTGTGGCAATAAAGAGATAAACAAAGAATTTTAATGAAAAAATCAAATGTTGGAAATAACCCATGCCATTTTTATTAGGATGTTTAGTTAAAGAAATATTCATATACATATGTACTTATACTTTTTTTAGAAAAGTATATTTATTCTTTGAGGTTATGAATATAAAATACTTCTGTAGATTTTTTGGGATTGCAGATACAATAATTGGAAATTTTTAATTTTTTGGAGATACCGGAAGGATGTACATCGATATCAGAAGCCAATTTTCTCAAAGAATTGTATATTTTAATTTCGTTGTTTCCATTAATGAGCAAATAATTATTTTCTTGTATAAATTGCATTATTTTTTTTTGATTTTTATTAATAATAAAGTCTTTTTTTTCTTTTGACATTTCTTCTTGTTCGCTATGATAATCTTGTTTAATAATATTATTCATCATATTATTATTAAACAAATATTTTTAAATGATTGTTTTAATATTTATTCACAATCTAATGCCAGATTTGCCAATTCATCTGCTCTTTTATTGAGGTTTCTTTTTACGTGTTGAAATGTAATTTTATCAAAATTTTCTCTTGTAACTAAAGATATAATTTCCTCATATAAAGGTTTGATATTTTCACTTTTTACTTTCCAATTGCCATTAACTTGTTCAACCGCTAATTTTGAATCACCAAATACGTTAATTTTTCGAATATTGTATTGAATACAAACTTTTAATCCAGCTAATAAACCACTGTATTCTGCGAAATTATTTGTTTCTACGCCAATTTTTTTTTTATAATTAATCATTTCGTGTTTATCTTCATCATAAATAACACCACCGAAAGAGGATGGTCCAGGATTTCCTCTACTTGCTCCATCGAAATACATTGAATGCATAATAATTATAAATATTTGATTATATTTAAATTTATTTGAATAACATTCAATTTAAACAAAAATATTTATATATTATATGTTATTTAAAACATTTTTCCCACCTGACTATTTATATGATGATGAACAAATCCAAAATGAAATAAAAAGAATAAAAGAAAGTAAAATTTGCAATATAGTAATGCGTATTTTTAAGATATTTCAATGTTAAAAAATATAAAAGCTCTTTGATATTATAATTTAAATGGAAAATTTATTAATTGGTGGAATGGCTGGGATAATCGCTAGAACAGCAACCTCACCTCTGGAATTGTTGAAATTGCAAAGACAAAACAATTATCTCAAAAATAACTCCATCAGACATGTCATAAAAAACGAAGGTTTTCGCAATTTATGGAAAGGAAACATGACGAATTGCATCAGAGTTTTTCCCCAGTATTCTATTAATTTTGCATTATTTGAATTTTATAAAAAAACTTACAATAATTACATACCAAATAAAGATTTATTGAATTTTACGTCAGGTGCTTTGAGTGGCATTATCTCCATGTCTATTATATATCCGTTAGAAACATCGAGAACACATTTATCTCTCCAAACGAATAAAACAAAGTATTCTGGATTATATGATGTATTAATGAAATTAAAATCAAACCAATTATACGCTGGATTAAGAATGAGTATATTGGGTTTTGGACCCTGGAATGCTATAAATTTTATGAGTTATTATAAATATAAAGAAATATTCAAAGAGTATGAAAATAATACCCATATGTATAAATTATTGTGTGGTGGATTTGCTGGTTCCACAGCTATTTCAGTAACATATCCCAGTGATTTGATAAGAAAAAGATTGCAGATGCAGGGTTTTTCCAAAGACGTACCTAGATATACGGGTATTTTGGATTGCGTTGGAAAAATAGTAAAGCAAGAAGGTGTTATTGGTTTATATCGTGGATTACATATCAGTTATATTAAATGTTTTCCAACTTTGGCTATACAATTTTGGACATATGATACAATACAAGAATATATAAAACAAAAAACTATATAATAAAATTATATTGATTTTTAATTTTATCAATATAATTTATGACTGACTTAAATTTTGACTTAAATATCTATCATTATACTGATGATGAACTCAAAAAATTCTTATGTATTGAAAATAATTATACTATCAATATCTTAAAAAAAAAAATAAATATATTAAAAAAAAATATTTTTTCCTTACATTTAAGTAATGGTGAAAAAAACGAATTTGATACATTTTTAAATAAAATGGAAATAAGATTATTGAAAGATTTAGAAAAAATAGAGATAAAAAAGATTCAAAAAGATTTGAATGACAAAATAAAAAAGTTAAAAAAAGAAATAGAAGAAAATGAAAAGAAAAATGAAGAAAATGAAAAGAAAGTTGAAAAGAAAATAAAGAAAAATTGAGAAAATAATAAATTAATAATAAATATATGATTTTTTTCAATTTTGACTTTACTTCTTTGCCTATTATAAAAGTTAATTTAAAAGGAAAAATAACATTAAAAAACATTGATGGATTTTTAAATAAATGGTTGGAAATATATGACTTGCATACAAATCACACACTCATTTTTGATATAACAAAAACACATTCACAAAATTTACAATGTGCTATAAAATTAGCGAAATTTATAAAAAAGATTAAACGTGAGAAACCACAATTATTGCAAAGAAGTATTATAATTTTGAATGAAAATAATTTATTAAGATATTTATTTAAAATAATTTTTACTATTACAAAACCCATTTCCCCTGTTTTTTTTTATTGGAAAAAAACAGATGAAACAAATGTAAATACTGATACTATTTTAGATATTTTTCATACAAATATTTTGAAATTTCAATATATTAGTCCATAATTTAATAGTTTTAATTTTATAGTTTTATTTTATAAAACTATAAAAATAAAATATGATTGAAATATAATGGGTGCAGGTATATTACCAATCGCAGAACACAATGGATATGAATATTTATTATTTTCTAGAGAGTATGAAAAACAAAAAGGAAAGGTTGATTGGAGAGATTTTGGTGGGACACCTGAAAAAAACGAAACAATTAAAGAAACCGCTATCCGCGAAGGTTGGGAGGAATCTGCTGGATTTTTAGGTTCAAAAAATAAAATAAAAAGTTTAATTCAAAATAAGCTAGTTAAAAAAGTTATAACAAAAACATATACAATTTATGTTGTTAGGATAAAATATGATGAAGAACTACCCAAAAAATTCAGAGAAAATTTCAAAAAAATGTATAAAAAGGATAAATCCAAAATCTGTAAAAATGGTTTTTATGAGAAGGATATGTTAAAATGGATAAGATTAGATAAATTACCAAACCATCGTTATTTATTTTTACCCTGGTATAAAAAAATAGTCAAACAAATATATCAAAAATTAATTATTTAAAACAATAAATAAATTCAAATATGAAGCAAAAGATAACCATAATAAATATGGTATTAATAAATATGCAGCCAATTTATTATATCTTAAAAATTTCTGATATGTGATTACTGTAAATATAATTACTAAAATAATGTCAATTAAAGCATATAATGGTTTTTTATAGTAAAAAAATAAAGTTGTCCATATTAAATTAAAAAATAACTGAATAAAAAAGTATGTTAAGCTATTACAATAAGGGAAACATTTTTTATTATTCCATACTAATAACAGTGAAATAAACATAAAAAAATATAAAATAGGCCAAACAACACCAAAAACCCAACTGGGTGGGGCTATACTTGATTTTTTTAAATTTTTATACCAATTATTCATATAAATAGTAGTTATATTTTAAAATATAACTACTATTTATATGATTTATAATTATTCTTGTGATATAAATAAACAAACGGATACGTATGTTTATTTATCATGTTCTGATTTTAAAAAAAATATAAAATTATTAGAAAAACGGTTTTCTTTTAAGTTTCCAAAAGGACTTGTTGAACATTTTTCTGGAGAGAAAAATAAGGTTTCAACGTTTCTAATTAATAAAAAAACATTTATTATTGCAAAGGTAAATGAAAAAAAATGTTCAAAGAATGATTTAGATAACATTATTAAAAAGGTGGGTCATATGATTCAAACTGAAAAAAAAATTGTTAATGTTAATTTTATATTAGCACCTATAAAAAATTTTATAAGATATCAAGTATTAAAAGTTATTCACCACAACTATCTTTTTATAAAATATAAAGATTCCAAAACAACCACCAAAAAAATAACTTTTTGTGCTCTTGGTAAATTAAAAAATATTGTTTTAAATAGTATAAAGGAAGCAGAAATCATAAATGACATGCGTGATATGGTTAATGAACCAGGAAATAATATGAATTCAGATTATTTTTTAGAATATGTTGAAACTTTAAAAGAGAAAGGATTAAAACTTGAGATTATGAAAAAATCAAAATTAAAAAAAGAAAAAATGAATTTATTGCTAGCTGTAAATAGTGGAAGTCAAAACGACCCTTATTTACTTACTTTGAAATGGATGCCAATAAAAAATAAAAAACCCATTGTTTTATTAGGAAAGGGTGTAACTTTCGATTCAGGTGGAATGAATTTAAAATTTGGGGATTTTAGTAATATGAAAACCGATATGACTGGTGCTGCAGCCGTTTTCGCTTTACTTCGCTTTTGTGCTTTAAATAAAATAAAGAAAAACGTCATTGGTATTATGCCTTTAGTAGAAAATATGTTAAATGAAAAAGCACACAGACCGGGTGATATTATAAAAAGTCATAGTGGTAAAAATGTTGAAATCACTAATACTGATGCCGAAGGCAGGTTAATATTAGCAGATGCTTTATCTTATTCAAAGAAATTAAAACCATGTTGTTTAATTGATATTGCTACCTTAACAGGTCAAGCCGGTTCAATTTTTGATAAATTATCTATTGTTGTTCTTGGAAACAATAAATCTTTAATAAAAAAATATGAAGACTGTGGTAAAGAAATGAATGAAAAGATATGGCAATTGCCTTTATGGAGCGAATTTCGCAAAAATTTAGACTCAAATATAGCAGATATACAAAATTCTGGAAAAGGTTCATCGGGAACAATCAATGCTGCTATGTTTTTAAAAGAATTTGTTCCACCAAAAACAGATTGGATGCATGTAGATATAGCTGGGGTTTCATATAATAAACAAACAGGTGCCACTGGGTGTTCCATCCTTTCTTTATACGAATTATTAAAGAAACTATAACTGAAAAAACCGCACTAAAAAAAGAGCACCAATAATAAATTGATTAATAATTCTCTCCAAAAGAGAGAATTATTTTATAAAATGAAAAAACCTTTTATTGGGGTAGTTCATTTCAATAATAAAACATTTCAAGAAAATGAATCTTGGCGAAATGCTCGTAAATATGAAGGATGTATTTATGGCGTTGATAAAAGTACCGAATCCATTCCATATGGCGAAAAAATATTCATAATTGAAATGAATAATGATACTGATGAAATTACAGGCATCGGTAAAATTGTCAATATTGCAAAATCGGAAAATAGAAGCAGAATTTATAGTGATGAAAATTATAATAGGATTGTCTATAAAGGAAAAAAAAGAATTTCTCGAGAAAAATTATTAATTAGAAATAAGAATTTAATTGAATATTTGGAGAGAATTTTGTTTAAGGGGTCGCGACATTTTAAAAGGGGATGTGGTGTAGTTAAAATACCACATATAAGGTTAGCATGTAAATACAAAGAACGCGAGAGAAAACAAACACAATGTGGAAAATGTGGTGAAATAGGGCATAACAAGCGTTCATGTACAAATGAAAAACGTGTAAAAAGAAAACATAAAACTAGTGAAAAAAAAAGATGTAAGGTTTGTGGTGAAAAATTAAAGGGGCATATATGCAGAGGGAATAAAGTAGATGAACGAAAAATTAAAGATATTATTTTATTTTTAAAAGGATTATTTTAATATTTTAAGAGATTTTTTACAATATCCTTATTTTCAATACCATTTTCAATCATTTTTTTTTCTAATCTTGTTTTTGCTATTGCATCACATCCACTCGGAAACCATGCATTCCATCTAATTTGTCTTTCAAAACTATCAACGTTGAGAAACCATTGACATTTTTCCATATGTTTTTCTTGTTTTTCTTGACTTACCTTTTTCCAACGCCAACCACCCTCGAAAACAAGTTTCTCCCAAGCTTGAAAATATTTATCATCGTGTTTTATAGCTGATTGATAAAATGTCGGTAAAATGAATTTGACAACTTGATTATACAATTTACTTAATTTATACAGTTCTTTATTGCAATATACCAGAATTTCATCCATTCTTACCAAATTTTCATAAATTTTTTTACAGGCTATATTTGCCGAATTTCTTAAATCTTCAATAATAGATTCAGGTATCTCACCCATTCTATGTCTATAATTCTTTATCTTTTCGTCCTTTACATTTTTAATTTCAACAATTGTATGAAATATATCATTATATGTTTCCAATGTTGTAACATTAAACATTTCATAAATATGTAATTGTTTCAATAATTTTTGTCGTTTCCTATCATTTCGCATAATATAACTTTTAAATTCTTCCTCATTTATTTTATTTCTAATAAATTTAATTCTTTGTTTTAATGTTGCATCTTGATTATTCACATTTATTCTTAAATTATCCAAGACATAATTCTGAAAATGATTAATTCCATGCCATATTTGGCGCATGAAATTCAAAAATAATGTTTGGTCGTATGAATTTTTAAATATTGGTAAAGACAAATAGAACCCTGAACCATCACCGAAGTTATTTGAAAATTTCTCAAAATTACCACTTAATAACAATGTATTTTTTGCCTGTTTTATATAATTTTGAATAACATTGTAATCTGGCAAACCACCACATAAAATCTCCCCAACATTGCGCAAACTTTCTTTATTATCCCTTTTCCATTCATAAAAATGCGGATTATGTATTACTCCACTAACTTCCAATCCAGATTTCCAACTAAATGCTACTTTACATTCAACACACCACATTTGGTCACAACCACTGATTTTAAAAATTGGTATAGCACATTTAGGACAATTTCTGGTTTCTTCTTTGATTGCTTTGCAGCTAGCAACATTATCGGGATTACAAACATGTTCTTTTGTTTCCCCAAAATGTTTGATTTCATAGCAATCTGGACAAACACGAGCTTCACAACTATAACATTTATATTTCGTGGTAAGAAATCCGTTACAATCGTTATTAGGGCATCTTTTTTTAAAGACGCGTCTTTCTTTTTTCTTACCAATATTTTTTTTTTCTTTTTTAAGTGCTTCAATTTCATTTTTATTTTTTAACCATATGGCTTCAATATTCATTTTTTTTTTAGTTTTTTCTTCAAGTTCTTCTCCTATTTCTTCAATTCTACGGTCGTTATATACGTGATTCATTGTATTTGGAATTTTGCTTTTTTCAATATCGAAAAGTAATTCCTTTTTATGTTTTTTATATTCATTTGTCATAAATTTTTTTGTGAGATTATTGGTGCAAAATTCCAAATCCCAGGCATGTTTGCATTTTGGACAACATGGTTCAACCGTTGAATATAAAATACTTTCTTTTACACAATCTTTGCATCCAATAAAATCACAAAATCCACATAGAATTTTCTTATATTTGCATTTTTCAAGACAAATTTGGCAATTATTTGATGTTTTCGTTTCTCCTTGCATTTTTATATTTTTATATTATTTAATTGTTAAATATAACAATTAAAAAATATAAAAATATAAAATCAATTTTATATATAGAATATATATGGGTGATGCTACAGATTTTGATATAGATAATTATAATATAGAAGAATTAGTGAATATTATTGGATTAGGTTCGGAAATACCCTTGACAAATGAGAAAATTGTATCAACTATTACAGAATTTACAGAAAAATTTGAAAAAAAGTTTCAAGAAAAAGAATTGGATGAAAAAAATAAAACAAATTTTATAAATTTCTTTTATAAAATCCAAGAAAAACTCTTAAATAACAAAAAAGAAGAAACTGTAAGAGATTTATTTGATGATGAAATTGTTACAGATACTATGACACGAAAAGCAATACCTGTAAATAGTAGAGAACCAAGAAAAGCTGTATTGTATGATAAAGATATTATGGGGGAAACACGAATAGCTGGAATGCAAAATGTCAATCCAGCGCCTTTTGACAATTTAACAGCGGATTATAAAAATCCTCTTTTAAGAAATACAGCCAGGAAATTAGTAACTATTGATAGTGCATACAGAACAATTTCAAAATATGCAGCAACGGGAAAGGGTGATATTGGTGGTTGTGACCCCGAAAATACACAATATAAAACAGCCATTGCACAAACATCTACAAATTTCACTGTAAATTTAGACCCTCCTATTAAAAATGTATTAGAAATCACATTTAGTAGCACAGCCATTCCTAATACTTGGTATGTATTTTCAGAAGACTATGGCACTAATTATTTCGTTGAAAAAAAAGCTATTGGTCCAGATTCTTCTGGTAATTATACATATACTGATATAAGCAATGTTCATATAGAGAATGGTAATTATAATGTAATAGCGGCGTCTGATGAAACTAATTTAATTGCTGAATTAAATAGTAAAACAAATAGAATAACATTTTCACATAGTAAAATATCAAATAAAATTACAGTTACAAATAATACGAACGATTCTATAGGAATAGACTGGTATTCTTTAAACGTTCCAATGTGTTCTACTACTGGGAATGGTGGAAAAACAGATTATAATTTGGGTTGGTTGCTTGGATTTCGCAATACTGATTATATTTTAGGTGCCAATGCTAGTATAACTGGAGAAGCTACATTAGATATAACAGGACCCACTTATTTGTATATTGCTCTTGATGATTTCAATAATAATAAACCTAATCAAAATTTAGTATCATTTCAAAATAATGTATCTACATTTACAATGCCTAGTTATTATGTAAGGACTACAATGGGTAAAAATTGCGACCTTACAAATTCAGAATATATAAATCCAAGTAATATACATTGTGGTAAAAAATATGTAAATAAAGATTTGTCTTCTAATTTAACTTCAAAACAGAGATATACTATAGACCAAATAAGATTAGCCATGACTGGTAAAAGGTCTGAAAGATATTCTAGTCCTAATAGTGCGGATATTTTAACTAAAATAAATGTCCAATTGGGAAGAAGTCATACACAGGTTCAAGAAGTTAATTTAGAGTATAAAAAAAGGTTTTATTTTGGACCAATAAATTTGAAAAAACTGCATGTTCGATTAATAAATGATAAAGGAATGGATATTAATTTAAATAATAATGATTGGAACTTTTCTTTTTATGTCACAACCGTTTACCAACCTTAAAAAATATATATATATATATATATATGATTATTCCAACTTTGATAGAATTAGAACAACAATATGAAAAAATAAAAAATGAAAAATTTTTTGATGTAGATATTGAATGGCACAAATTGTTGCACTATATAAATATAGTACGCAATGATATTGTAAATAAAAATTCTATAAAATTTAATTTAAAAAAAGTAGATTCAAAAAATACAAGAAAAAAGAAGAAAATAAGAGCAAAAAGCACACAAAGCAGAAGCACACAAAGCGGAAGCACACAAAGC
>CESE01022581.1_pt1 | contig 17580 bp, 15 predicted proteins | sample 350271 | NCBI WGS metagenome assembly CESE01 (sample SAMEA2621536, study PRJEB7988) | marine metagenome | isolation source: saline water (ENVO:00002010), including | reverse complement strand
CTGACTCAAGTAAATTAAAAAAGCCAATAACAAAAGCTAAGAAAACAGAACCTCCCCATGGGACGGAGCTATTTTCTTAGCTTAGTCGTTAGGCTTTATTTGAAATTTAATGTCAGAAAAAAATGCATAGGATAAATTCTTTATTATTTCTTTTAATTTGCGTAAGTGGTTTTTCACAAACCTTACCTCTTTCACGCAGTGTTGATTGGACTTTGGCTGGCTTGAGAGATACAACAACAAATGGCTTTATAGAAATAGATATGCAAGCTCAAGGAGTTGTTGGTAATGGCACTACTCCTAATGATTCTATTGTTGGCCATGTTTTATTATCTATTACTAACTCTGGAGCAATTTTGAATTTTCCTTCCGGAAATTTTCTATTTAACAACACAATAAATGTTCCAAATAATATTATTATTAGGGGTGAAGGCGCTGAGGTTACAACTTTTACGATGGACTTGGGCGGAACGGGGCATTCTTTTAGAATCCAAGGCCAGGCCATCAACTCTGATACCACTTCCATAATTAATTTTTCTGCTAAGGACAGTGATTTTATAATTGTATCTGACCCAAATAGTTTTTCAACTGGAGATTGGATACAAATAGTACAGTATGATAGCGATCTGGTGACTTCTTCGTGGGCAGAAAATACGGTGGGTCAAATAGTTAAAGTGAAAACTATTTCCAATAATAAAATCGTACTCGAATCTCCTCTGCGAATGGATTATGACACTACCCGTTCACCGTACATCTTAAAAGTTATTCCAGCAGAGAATGTGGGTATAGAATGTCTTAAGATTCACCGCATAGATAACACTGCCCCACAGCAATCAAGCAATGTTTTTTTCTCTTATGCTGTTAATAGTTGGGTCAGAGGCATAGAATCTGAAAACTGTACGTTTAGTCATATCCAAACAAATCGTTCTTCTAACCTCCATTTTTCAAAATCTTATTTCCATCATGGGTTTGAATATGGAGGTGGTGGACGTGCGTATGGCGTTATGCTTCAAGCTACTTCTAATGAATGTCTTGTTGAAAATAACATCTTTGAACATCTACGTCATTCCATGATAGTCCAGTCAGGCGCCAATGGCAATGTGTTCTCTTACAACTATTCATTTGACCCTTACTGGGAATCAACACCTAATAATTCCTCTGGAGATCTGGTTTTACATGGCAATTTTGTCTATGCTAACTTGTTTGAACAAAATATCTGTCAGAATATTGTAATTGACAATTCACACGGACCCAATGGTCCATATAACACCATGTTCCGAAATAGAGCAGAAGGATATGGTGTTTTCTTCAGTTCGAATAACTCACCATATCAAAACTTTTTGGGTAATGAAATTCCAAATACAAGCTTTCCATACAGCATCGTCAACTACACAATACAAGGAACTGGTCACTTTATACATGGCAACAACAACAAAGGAACAATTCATCCAGCTGGTACAAGCACATTAATGGATTCTAGCTATGCATATATCCAAAAGGTGGATTTTATCCCAATCGCACAATGGGCTGGAATTGGCACTCCAAATATTATAGGTTTAGCTTCCATTCCTGCTTATGAAAGGTATAATACTGGGACAATCTTCAGCAATGCTTGTAACGAAATTTCTGTAAGCGTTGATCAGAATATTAAAACCAAAGAAAAAGTCATGATTTTCCCTAATCCAGTGGAAACTGAAATGATCATAGAAAGTTCTCATTTTATACAAAATTTGACTGTAATTAATTTAATGGGAGAAGTGCTACATTATCATGAAAACATAGGATTTTCAAATCAGATTAGCACAGTTGATTGGAGAAATGGCTTATATTTCATTTTAATTGATTTCACAAATAACAAATCCATTACTGAAGTAATTGTAAAAACTAACTCATATTGAATGAGTGATGGAAATTCAGAAAAACAATGCCTAACAAAGAATAAACGTCATTAAAACAGACGTTTATTCAGACCTTCGGCAAAAATTAAACCATTATGAAAAAGCTTATAATTCTCATTCCACTGCTTATTTCTGCATCTTTAGGATTTACACAAAGTACCCATGCTCTAACAGCAACCGATTTTTATTTCAGTCCGGATACATTATATATTCAGCCAGGTGATACGATTGAGTTAATTAATAGTGGCTACCACAGTATAACGGAGGTTGATTCTATAGATTGGGTAAATAATACTGCTAATCATAATGGAGGATTCTACGTTGGAATTGGAGCTCCAACGTTTTCGGATAAATTCACCATTGATAATGAAGGAACCTATTACAACCTATGCTTTCCTCATGCTAATATGGGAATGAAAAGTATCATCATTGTTGAAACAACTACTACAGGTATTCATGAATTAAATTCTGAACAAAACATTCAGATGTACCCTAATCCTGCTTCAAATTCAATAACAATTGAAAATACTTCTAATGTCAAAATATACAATATGAGGGGCCAGGTTTTGTTTGCAAAAAGCAAATTGAATAGTCTAGAACAAATTGACATTTCCTTTTTACCAAAGGGTGTTTACAATGTTGTTTTAGACGGGAGAATACAAATATTAATCGTTCAATAACATTTACTAACAAAACCTAAACTGCATTTAAACGCAGCTTAGCCAAACGTGAGGACTTTATTTGAAGATACTGATATGGTTAAATTCTTAATCGATAACTCTTTTATAAACACAAGGATTATTGGCTTGTTAACCAAACCTACTTTAACCCTTTAATGGCAAAAAAACTGGAAAGATTCAATAAATAAAATTGCAATAGAATGTAATTTACCATATACCAAGCCTAAAAATAATCCTGCGATTTGCTATCGCTTATTTTTAGTCAAAGTTATGCCTCAACGGAAAAATCCGTTCAACTGACTAAGTTCTAAAAGAAAGGAAAGACGAAAAACCAACCCTGAAAGCATAATGCAAAATGAACTTAGTTCACCTTTAACAGCCACCATTTTACAAGTACCACTAACTGCCATAGCGGCCAATATTGTTTTGAACTGTACCTTTACCTTACCTTTTTTTTGTGGTATGGTCTGCAGGTCAAAACAGGGGTGTTCTAATAGCTTATCTAATTTTTCTGATTGAATATGTTCTAACTGTTCTGCTACTTCGTGCACTTCACCCCAACTGAATTCTAATTTTTCTTATAAAAATTTTCCCAAAGACAGTGTTTTCTGATAATATCGAGAGCTTGTTTCCTTCTTGTTTTTGTTAAAGTGATTTTTCAATACTTCTCATAATCGACTCATTCTTTTTCTTTTTAAGCATATTTTAAGGTAGCGGGTGTTAAAGCAAATCATTTACCAATTCATTCGTTCTAACTTTTTCAATACCACTATCGAATACGATTTTTTGTAAAGCCTTGAGGTAATTTTCTTCTGTGAAAGAGAATATCATTTTGTAAAATTCAGAGTTTATCTCAATAAGTTACAAAATAATAAAACTTTATTAGTTAGTCTAGACTAACTTTATTAGTTTTGCTCGAATAACTAAAGATAATAAAATGAAATTAACAAAACTTAAAATAATTACAACAACACTTTTTGCACTGGTTGTTCAATTTTCAATGGCACAAACAGCAAGTATTTCAGGTAAAGTATCTGTTGAAAACATTTCCCTGCCAGGCGTAAGTGTATATATTCCAAAGATGAATTATGGTGCAGTTACCAGCAGGGATGGTGATTACTCCATTGATAATTTAAAAGATGGAATCTACACATTGAAAATTAGTTATATGGGATATAGAACAATTGAAGACATCATTGAGATAAAAGCGGGTGCCAACGTAAAACGTAATTTCAAAATGCAAGAAGATGCTCTCAACCTTGACCAAGTAGTGGTAACAGGTACAAGATACCAATTTGAACGCCATAATTCTCCTGTTATCATTAATACCATTTCCAGTCGCACTTTTGAAGCGACTCAATCATTGGCTGTTTCAGAAGGGTTAAATTTTGCACCAGGTTTGAGGATTGAAAATAATTGTCAAAATTGTGGATTTACACAATTGAGAATGAATGGTTTGGAAGGTGCTTATTCTCAAATATTAATCAACAGCCGACCAATTTTTTCAGCTCTTGCAGGTGTTTACGGTTTGGAAATGTTGCCTACCTCTATGGTAGATAGAGTTGAAGTTGTAAGAGGTGGCGGATCAGTATTATATGGCGGTAATGCCATTGCAGGAACAGTTAATATTATCACCAAAGACCCCATTCAAAACTCTTTTGAAGCAGGAATTAATCAATCTTTTACAAACTTCGAAACTCCCGACAGAACGATTACATTTAATGGTTCTCTAGTAAATGAGAAGTTAGATAAAGGGGTAACTTTTTTTGGTTATAACAGAAGCCGAGCACCTTGGGACGCTAACGATGACGGATTCTCTGAGTTAGTTAAACTACAAAGTAATACGTTTGGATTTGATGCCTTTTGGAACACTTCTGAAAGAAGCAAAATTAAATTAGGAGTATACAATATAAATGAATCGAGAAGAGGTGGAAATAAATTTGATTTATTTCCGCACCAAACAGATTTAACGGAGCAGTTACAGCATAATATTTTGAGTGCAAACATATCCTATGAGCAATACAGTAAAAACTACAAACACAAAATTTCTGTCTATGGTTCTGCACAAATCGTGAATAGAGATAGTTACTATGGTGGTGGTGGAAGAGTTATACAGCAAGGCGACACACTCAACGAAGATGATATACTGGCAATTAATGCTTACGGAACATCTAAAGATATTTCGGTTGTTGGTGGCTTACAATACAACTATGAAATCTCTCCAAAACTAAATTTAGCATCAGGAATGGAATACATCTTCAATGAAGTGACAGATGAAATGCCCGGTTACGGCAGAGCGATTGACCAGCGAGTAGGAACTTTAGGAACCTATGCCCAATTGGAAATCAAGCCAACAAAAAAACTGACACTGCTTATGGGCGGAAGATTAGATAATGTAAACATTGATGGTACTTACAATCTAGAGAATGAAAGATACATAAGTAAAAAAACGCTGAATGTTTTAGTACCGAGATTATCAGCTATGTACAAAATAACAGATGATTTAAAAATTAGAGCTTCATTTGCGCAAGGATATAGAGGTCCGCAGGCATTTGATGAAGACTTACATATCGAGACCGTTGGTGGTAGTGCAAGATTTATTAGGTTAGAACCTAACTTATTAACAGAAAGATCAAACAGTACATTGCTTTCTTTCAATTATGATAAAATGGTCGGAAAAAAGCAAATGAATTTTGTGGTTGAAGGATTTTACACACAATTAAATAACCCATTTATTCTTGCTGACCAAGAAGAATTACCCAATGGTGTAGCGGTTATTACCAAAAGGAACGGAGCAGGAGCTAGTGTTCAAGGGATTAATTTAGAAGCGAATATAGCATTTGGCAGTAAACTCATTTTTCTATCAGGTGTAACCCTCCAAACGGCTACCTTCGATGAAGAAGAGGAAATTTGGGCTGATGAAAATGGAATAATCGCTCCTACTGTTACAAATCGAATTCTAAAAACACCTAATACTTATGGTTATTTCACATTGGTTTATAACCCTACTAGAGCGTTATCGTTATCTTATTCAGGAGTTATTACAGGCTCTATGGAATTACCGCACGTAATTGACCCTGAGACAGAAAGAACGATTCTTGAGAAAACACCAACTTTCTTTGAAAACAATATTAAAATCGCCTACACAATAAAGACAAAAGAAGATTTTAGAATTGAACTATTTGGTGGTGTTCAGAATATTTTTGATAGCTATCAAAACGACTTTGACAAAGGTGCTAATAGAGACGCAGGATATGTATATGGTCCATTAAGACCAAGAACCGTTTTTATGGGATTGAAATTTGGATTAAATTAAGCAAATGAAAAGCTAATGGATATGAACGACAAGAACACTTAAGGGAGAAGTAATTTGCCAAACCGCTCCCAAAGAACGTTTAACTAGATGATAATATGCCACCGCTTTTGGTGGCATATTTGTATCTTTAAAATGAGATTACCAACCCTAAATAGCCACCAATACAATCCTCCAAGTCGGCAAAAATGAATAGACCAATTACCAGTAGAAAAAACAACGGAGGCACAACAATGAATATAAAAAACTGGCGAGATAATTCTAAACTCAAAACTTATGGCTCATATCAAACATTGTGATTAACCAAAAGTTTCGTACTTAGAAATCGCCTAATTTTGATATTCATATCGCAAGAGCACTTCATTCCATAATTGTCTCGTCACTGTAACACACTTTCATTTTTTGACAACACTCCATAAAATTTGAAATTATAGTCTTTAGTGTTATGTTATCTAAGATAAATAGTTCGTTTTTTAGAAATAATTATTTAAGTTTATTTCTCACCATATTTAAGCATACTTAAAAAATGATTAAAGCATTAATTTATAAAGGGAATTTCATTAATACGGGTTACCAGCGAGAACAAAGAGTCGGCAATACAAAGCCGGATGATTTAGACAGAGCTTTAAGTATTACGGATGCTGCAGCTACTGATATGTCACGTAAACTGTCAGAAATGTAGAATTAAGCGTAGGAATTACCAATAAATAGGGATTATTCATTGAAAGTTATGAGCCAATACTTGAGGAAAGTGACTATTTGCTGGATATAGGAATTCCCTGTTTATTAAGGTATAATGGACAACTCAATATTTTAAGTGGTATTGAACTTAATTATGAAACAATTGATAATTATATAATTGTATGTTCAAGTACACCGCACTAACTAATGATAAATAATTTATGAAACTAAAGAATATGAAAATAATGAATCAAACATTAATTGCAATACTGGGCATTGCACTTTTTTCATGTAATACCAGCTCAAAAAAAAATAATTCGACTGGAAAGTTACAAATAGTGACCACTACTACCATGATTACTGATATGGTTAGCGAATTGGGAGGTGAAGCTGTAAATGTTCAAGGATTAATGGGAGCCGGCGTTGATCCTCATCTTTACAAAGCAAGTGAAGGTGATGTAAATAAGATCTTTAATGCTGATATGGTAATTTTTAGTGGCTTGCATCTAGAAGGCAAATTGGTGGAAGTTTTCGAGAAAATGAAGCATCAAGGAATTTCTATGGTTGCTGTTTCCGATACAATATCCAAATCGAAGCTTATCGGTTCAGAACACTTTGAATCGAATTATGATCCTCATATTTGGTTCGATATTTCTATTTGGAAAGAAGCATCGGCCTATGTTGCTCAACGATTAATAAAAATAGATCCAGCGCATATGCAACTTTATTCAAGTAATCTTGACAAATACCTTTCTAAACTTGATTCAACAGAATTTGCTGTAAAAGAAATGATAGCTAAATTAGCACCTGAAAAAAGAGTGCTAATAACAGCTCATGATGCTTTTAACTATTTTGGAAAGGCCTATGGTTTTGAAGTATTAGGTTTACAAGGAATTAGTACAGCAACCGAAGCTGGTGTGCAGGATGTACAAAACCTAGCCAATTTAATTGTAGAGAGAAAAGTAAGCGCCATTTTTATTGAATCATCTGTTCCAAAAAGAAATATTGAAGCACTACAAGCTGCAGTAAAAAGTAAAGGTTTTGAAGTTGCCATTGGAGGTGAATTATTTTCAGATGCCTGCGGAGATGCTGGAACAGTTGAAGGAACCTATATCGGCATGGTACTGCATAATGTTTCTACCATTACCAATGCATTAAACAAATAGTCATGCAAACTAAAGTCGCAATTCAGATTACTGATCTAACCGTAGCTTACAAATACAAACCGGTTTTATGGGATATCGATCTAGCTATTCCTGAAGGAATCTTGATGGCGATTGTTGGGCCTAATGGGGCCGGAAAATCCACCCTAATAAAAGCAATACTCGGAATTATTAAACCCCTTGCCGGAAATGTGTCAATTTATGGTGAAAGTTATGCTAAAAACCGATCGCTTGTTGCTTATGTGCCTCAAAAAGGAAGTGTTGACTGGGACTTTCCCACTACAGCTATTGATGTTGTAACGATGGGAACATATGGGAAACTCGGGTGGATAAAACGCCCCAGAGCCAAACATAAAAAGGCTGCATTAGAAGCCTTAGAGAAAGTAGGCATGCTCGAATATAAAGACCGACAAATAAATCAGCTTTCAGGAGGTCAGCAACAACGAATTTTTCTAGCTCGTGCATTAGTTCAAGATTCCCTAATCTATTTTATGGACGAACCTTTTCAAGGTGTTGATGCGACAACAGAAAAAGCCATCATAAATATATTGAAAGAATTAAGGAAAGCAGGGAAGACTGTTGTGGTAGTGCATCATGATTTACAAACTGTACCTGATTATTTTGACTGGGTTACCTTTTTAAATGTAAAAAAAGTAGCCACGGGTCCTGTAAAGGATATATTCAATGATGAAAACCTGACCAAAACTTATGGTATAAATTATAAGGTAAGCGTTCAAAATGTATAAAAATGGAAATTCACGAATATATTAATATGCTATTTAGTGATTATACGCTGCGTACAATCACTTTAGGCACCATGGTTATGGGGATTGTTTGTGGATTACTTGGGAGCTTTGCCGTATTGCGTAAGCAAAGTCTTCTGGGCGATGCGATATCACATGCTTCATTGCCTGGTATTGCCTTGGCTTTCTTAATTACTGGTTCAAAGGAACCTTTAGTACTATTTATTGGAGCAGCTGTAAGTGGAATAATTGGTGCGATTTGGATTATGGGGATTACAAACCGGACACATCTAAAATCCGATACTGCACTAGGAATTGTTCTTTCTGTATTTTTTGGCTTTGGTATGCTTTTACTAACAATAATTCAAAAACAGCCCAATGCCAATCAGGCTGGTTTAGATAAATTTCTTTTTGGACAAGCGGCTACCATCATGGAAAAAGATGTGTGGCTAATGTTGATAATTGGGTGTATTTCGGTAGTTACACTGCTTGTGTTTTGGAAAGAATTTAAAATACTAACTTTTGACCCGCAGTATGCAAAAACATTGGGCTTTAATATCAAGTTTTTAGATATACTGCTTACTACATTAATTGTTTTGGCTATTGTACTAGGACTGCAAACTGTTGGTGTTGTTTTAATGAGTGCCATGTTGTTAGCTCCAGCAGCAGCTGCAAGGCAATGGACCGATAAGTTGGGTATAATGGTACTATTAGCCGCTATTTTTGGTGCAGCTTCAGGCGTTGTTGGTACTGCAATTAGTGCTTCTGCAATTAAAATAGCAACAGGTCCTGTAATTGTATTGGTTGCCGTAACGTTTGTACTGATTTCTTTTGTTTTTTCTCCAGGAAGAGGATTGCTGTCCAAGCAAATTAGGTACCATAGAAATAGAAGAACGATCAGGTTAAATAAAACACTATCTCTTATGTACGATGTAGTTCAAGGGCATGATGATTTGACGCATCCACATTCTATTAAGATTTTAAATAATTTTCAAGGATTCAGAAAAAAATGTTTTGCTCAGCTAGAATCTGAACAGCTTATTATTGTTAATGATGATAACTGGGTATTAACACCCAAAGGTTTTAATAAGGCTAAGGAAGTATTTAATAAAATAAAAAGCATGTAAATGAACGCTGCACAATTCGAAATTCAGTTAATAGCTGTGGCTGTAGCAATCGCATGTGCCATTCCTGGTACTTTTTTAGTGTTGCGGAAAATGGCTATGATAAGTGATGCAATAAGTCACTCCATATTACCTGGTATTGTTGTTGGATTCTTTATAACGCAAGATATATCGTCTCCATTACTTATTCTTTTAGCTTCACTAACAGGCGTTTTAACGGTAGTTTTGGTCGAATTAATAAACAAGACAGGTCTCGTAAAAGAAGATACGGCAATTGGCTTAGTTTTTCCTGCCCTATTTAGTATCGGTGTTATTCTAATCGCTCGCAATGCTGGTGATGTGCATCTTGATATTGACGCAGTATTGGTTGGGGAGCTTGCTTTTGCTCCATTTGACCGACTGCTAATAAACGGTATGAATCTTGGCCCTAAATCATTGTGGGTAATAGGTGGAATATTGATTTCTTCCTTAACACTTTTAATTCTGTTTTTTAAGGAATTAAAAATCAGCACTTTTGATGCAGAATTGTCTGCCTCATTGGGCTTCTCTCCCGCCATCATTCATTATTCATTAATGTCGGTGACTTCCATAACAACTGTAGGAGCATTTGATGCTGTGGGTGCTATTTTAGTGGTTGCCTTTATGATCGTGCCAGCTGCCACAGCTTATTTGCTGACCGATAACTTAAAACGAATGTTAGTTATTGCAACAAGTTTTGGTGTTTTTGCATCCATATCAGGTTATTGGGTGGCGCATTGGTTGGATGCATCCATATCAGGCGCTATGGCAACTGTGATGGGTATTGTATTCTTAGTGACCTATCTATTTGCTCCATCTAAAGGATTAATCACGATTATATCTAAGCAATACAAGCAAAAAAAGGAATTTTCCATGTTAAGCTATCTGCTGCATATTAAGAAGCATAGTGCAAACAATGATTTATCTCAGCTTGCTCCTGATCATCTTACACTCCATTTTAAGTGGAGCGAAAAACGAGCAAAGATGGTGTTGGATTTGGCTGAACGTAACAATTTGATTCATATTGAAAACAATTTGGTTCAACTAAGTGAGAAAGGTCAAACATTCACTTCTGAAGCTTTGGAGTATATACTTTACAATAAGAAATCGGAATTTGAAGTTATGAAAGGACGGTTTTTATTGTTTAGAGCGTAGTCATTTATGGTGAAGTATGCTCTTTAATTTGTTTTAATTATGTCCCTTAACGAACATAGAAAACTGAAAATCACTCTAAATTAGTGTACCTCTAAAGTTGCATTTATTACTTGAATTCATACAATGAATAGAATATCAAAAATAATTTCCATCACAGTTTTACTCCTAGTTACCACTAATTTATTGTGGGGAAAAACGAATTATCAAAGTCAAGTTATCCGTTTTCAATTTCAGTCTGACACCATTGAAGGAGTCGTGAATTTACCCAATAAAAAATATACACTTGAAGAGAAAACCCCTTTGGTTATCTTCGTTCATGGCGACGGAGAACTAAGACGAGATGCCCATGGATATTACGAACCTATCTGGAGTGAATTGGCTAAAAAAGGTATTGCAAGTATGTCTTGGGATAAAAAAGGCATAGGACAAAGTACCGGAAAATGGCTCAATCAATCCATGGAAGACCGGGCAAATCAAGTGATTGCCGCTATTGACTTTATTCAAGCAGATACAGGTTTTTATTTTTCTTCTATAGGATTGATTGGCTTTAGTCAAGCAGGATGGGTAATACCAAAAGTGGCGACTTTATCGAAGTACCCTGATTTTATTATTAGTGTATCCGGTGCGATTAATTGGAAACGACAAAGCAACTATTTAACTCGAACAAGAATGAAGCTTGAAGGTGCTAATGAAGACGCAATTGAAGCAGAAGTTAGACAAAATGAAATTGATTTCAATATTTTTAGTGACACTATAATTTATTCCGAATATGTAGCATACCAGAAAGAGGCATGTAAAAATGAACAAAAAGAGGATTGTGACTTTATGAGCGAGGAGCGATTTTATTTTGTCAAAAAAAATATTTCAAGCGACGCAGAGCAAGATTTGAAAAATATTCGATGCCCTATTTTTGGTGTATTTGGAGCAAAGGATTTGAATGTAGACTTTGAAGAATCTCATCAAACGTATGAGCGAATTTTTTCAACAAATAATACTGATAATTATCAATTAAAAATATATCCAGAAGCAGAACACGGCCTATTGAAAAGTAAATATTTTAATGATTTGCATCTGGGGATTGGTTTTTTAATTAAATTAGAATTATTTGGAAAGCAAGCGTTCGTCAAAGACATTTTAATTGATCTTAGTGAGTTTATAATTCAAAATTCGAAGTAATATTTTAGAAATATAATTAATAACTGTTTTAACCAACGATTCTTGTCTGACAACATTGAATATATTCAATCTGAAATGCAAATTTTTAAAAGAATAGAACAATTGGTAACGTAATTTTATCTTGGTTAAACATACTTCAGACAATCAGGAGTTGGCTCCGTATTAGCTTCCTACTTGGTTTATTCCGAGCTTATCGGAGAGTTAGTACTGAGAATTTAATTGGTATTTGCTTTCCCAAATAATCTTCAGTTCTAGGTTCACACCTAACCCCTTGCAACTTACTAATGGTTCAAGTCACAGCCCTAGCCTACTAGGTACTTGCACCCTCTATAAAATTTCTATATTGCGATATAAATAGATGCCCATGCTGGGCGTAAAATATCCTGTATAGTGAATACCCTTTAGGATAGGCAACGTACAGTTGCCATTAAAAAAAATGATAAATGGATAATTTTTCTGAAGAAAATCGCAAAAAGTACCTAGAAGAAACTTCAACTAGTCTCGACGCACTTTTGAATGATGCTTTTCTAGGTAAGGATCAAAATCAAATTCGTTCTGAATTCCCTAAAGGAAGTGAGCGAAAAGACATTAACTATGAGAATACAAAAGTTTCATTGACATTTTTGAACGAATCAAAAGACCCCATAATTGAGGTCGCTATCCAAATCAGTTTCGAAAAAACAGCTATCGCAGAATACAAAAGTCTATACAATGCTGATGGTGAACTTGAAGATGAGTTCTTTTATCTAGAATAAGTACTATGCTTAACCAAGTATTAAAATTTTAGATTGGTGACCTTGGAGTTCCAATCAATTTCTATTGCATTTGACTGCATATTTTCAGAAATAGCATCCAATAAAAATCGTTTCAGAATTAAAAATATCGATCTATCTGCCGCCAGAAAGGACGTTAAAAGGTTATCTCATTGGTACTCTTTTCACATTAAACAGATTCAAAAAACATGAATGTTAGCTGCTTTTTTTGTGAGTTAGTAACGGCGCTTCTTCATTGTTGATTTGCGCTCTTCAATATGTCTTTAGGATCTAATATTTTTTGATCATACCCTGATTTAGCCACTTGAATCATAGAGATACCCATCTGTGTTGTATTCACAATAGAATTGGGAAACACCAACTTGATAAGCTTAATAAGCCACATTAAATAATCGTAGAAAAACTGGTACAATTTTGTTCCTGATCGAATTCCTCGCAATGGAATAATTAGTCCAGGTCGATACATATATGCTCCTTTAAAACCGATAGCTAAAAGATCATTTTCTAATTTACCTTTTACCCTAGCCCACATAGATTTAGCCTTTTCTGTAGAATCAGTTCCTTGTCCTGAAGTATAGGTCAAGGTTAAATTCGGGCTCATTTCATACAATGTATTAGCAAGAGACATGGTGAAATCATATGTTAACTTATAATATTCAGCTTCGTCCATTCCCGCAGCGCTTACACCCATGCATAAAAAAGCTGCATCACACCCAGAAAGTTGATCTTTTATAGCTTCAAAATTCGAAAAATCACTGTGTAATATTTCCTTCAATTTAGCGTGCTCAAGTCCAAGAGTTCTTCGAGATATCGACACTACTTCAGTAATAGTTGAATCCTCAAGACACTCTAATAAAACTCCTTTACCAACCATTCCTGTTGCTCCTGTTACTATTACTTTCATACGATCAATTAATAATTCTATAATTATTTGTGGTTTGCAATAAACAGTTTAGGAGAGCAAGTTTATAAGATAAAGCTTCAATAGAACTTATTAAAGAAAAATTAAAAATTCTAGGACAAAATACAATGTTCAAAATCAGACTTCCTATATTTTGACAATTTAGCGACAAGTCCGTTTTGAAGATTAATTTCTAACAAGAACGTTTACTTGTATCCGATACCTGTAACTCATTCGGTGAACAACTCCTCACCAGCGATAAACGTTATAAGCACTAATATTAAAAGTGTTGTTGATACTGATGCTACTGAGCAAGTTATCATTATAGCTCTTAATTACACAGCCTTTCGATAGATATTTCGAGCTCAAATAAAGGCTCTTATATGTCCTATCCAACAGATAAATAACACTTAATAATAAAGAACTAAACTCAGTAAGTTCTTTAACCACATACTTATAGTACTTTTGGTATAATATACTATAACTAAAAAAATACTGCTGAATGAAAAGTATACCTAAAATAGCGATCAATGGCTTTGGAAGAATTGGAAGACTTGTATTAAGAAGACTTCTCACAACGGAGGGCATTGAAGTAATTGCAATTAATGATTTAGCTGATGTTGAAACTTTAGCACATTTATTCAAACACGATTCTGCACAAGGTAACTTTGACGGCGAAGTTAAATCAACAGAGCACGCATTAATTATTGATGGTGTTTCCATTTCAATTACAAAGGAATCGGATCCTGCCCAGTTGCCTTGGCAAGAATTAGGTATCGATTTAGTTATTGAATGCACTGGAATATTCACAAACAGACAGGACGCGAATAAGCATATAGAGGCCGGAGCTAAAAAAGTAATTATTTCAGCTCCCGCCAAAGGAGACATAAAAACAATTGTGATTGGAGTTAATGACGACCTTTTAACCGAAACAGATACTATTGTTTCTAATGCATCCTGCACTACTAATTGCCTTGCTCCTATAGTCAAACTGCTAAATGATAATTTTGGAATCGAAAAAGGATATATCTCTACTGTTCATGCTTACACTGCGGATCAGCGTTTACAAGATGCTCCTCACAAGGACTTAAGGAGATCCCGCGCAGCGGCGCTGTCTATAATTCCAACTACAACAGGAGCTGCTACTGCTGTGGGATTGGTTATTCCAGAGTTAAAAGGAAAATTGGATGGCATTGCATTGCGTGTTCCAATACCTACTGGGTCACTTACAGATTTAACTGCAGTTCTTTCAAAAAATGTGACTGCTGAAGAAGTTAATAGCTTATTCAAAAATGCGGCTGAAAATGAACTTTCAGGAATTCTACAATATTCGGAGGCACCAATTGTATCCATTGATATCGTAGGAAACTCTCATTCCTGTATTTATGATGCACCCTTAACCTCGGCTAACGGGAACCTTGTAAAAATTATAGCGTGGTACGATAATGAGTTTGGCTATGCAAGCAGAACTGCTCAATTAGCGGTTAAAATGCTCTCTTAAAAAAGAATTTTACAATAAATTATTCAATTTAACATGTCTTATAAAGCAGATCATCATTCTTTAAATACTCCACTAATCTCAGCTCAAGAGCCTTTAGTAGATTTTGATAACCTATCAGAAAGTGAACTTAAAAAACGTTGGTTAGACGCCTTAAAAAATGGCATAACCGGCATTTGCTTTAGTCTATATGAAGATGGTCAAGAACCTGGAGATATAATAACTAAAGAACAAGTTCAAAGACGAATAGACATAATCAAACCTTACACCAATTGGGTTCGTTCGTTCTCCTGTATTGAAGGGAATGAGCACATACCTGAACTTGCTCATAAAAATGGCTTAAAAACTATGGTTGGAGCTTGGTTGAGTGATGACATTGCAGCAAATGAATTGGAGATTGAAGGTCTTATTGATTTAGCAAAAAAAGGATATGTAACTATTGCTGCAGTAGGCAATGAAGTAATGTATCGCGGCGAATTATCAGAAGAACAATTATTGGCCTATATCTTTCGTGTAAAAGAGGCTGTTCCTAACATTGAGGTCGGTTATGTTGATGCCTATTACGAATTTACTGATCACCCTAAAATAGTTGAGGCTTGTGATGTTATTTTATCAAACTGCTACCCTTATTGGGAAGGTACAAGTTTCGATGATTCATTGGGTCATATGCAGCACATGTTTAATCAGGCTTCTGAAGCAGCTAGAGGAAAAAAGGTGATCATAACAGAAACAGGTTGGCCAAGTAAAGGCGAAAATTTCAAAGGTGCTGTGCCTTCCGAGGCAAGTGCAATGAAGTATTTTATAAATACCCAAATCTGGGCAAAAAACGATGATATCGACGTTTTCTATTTTTCCTCATTCGATGAGTCCTGGAAAGTGGGTGCAGAAGGAGACGTTGGAGCTTATTGGGGTTTATGGGATAAAAATGAAAACCTGAAATTTCACTAAAAAGAATAAATGAATTATACAGAAACATTAAATATAGTTCCTGGAAACGCGATTTGTTATTCCGGATTCAGAGCAGGTCAAATGCCTGGGTTGGCCTACCCAAGCTACGAAGAGGTAAAGGAAGATTTACTCATTCTACAAAAAAATTGGAAATATTTACGACTTTACGATTGTGATGCACATGTTGATATTGTTCTGGAAGTAATAAGACAGGAAGGGCTTGGTTTTAAGGTAATGCTAGGCGCTTACATTGTTGCTGAAATGAATAATTACGACTGTCCTTGGGGAGGGATGTATTCAGATGAAGACTTAGCAAAAAATAAAATTTATAATCTTTCTCGAATAAACAAGCTAATAGCAGTTGCAAACCAATACCCTGAGATTGTTAATTCACTATCGGTAGGCAATGAAGCTTGTGTTGATTGGACCGACCATTTAGTGCCTGTAGACCAAGTAATTCAATATGTACGTTTAGTTAAAAAAGGAGCCAAACAACCCGTTACCTTTTGCGAAAACTATTTGCCTTGGCATAATAAATTAGCACCTTTAGTTGCGGAGGTAGACTTTATTTCAATACATACCTACCCTGTTTGGGAGTACAAAGACCTTAATTCCGCTTTGGAGTATACCAAAAAAAACTATTACGATGTTGCAGAGAAATATCCGAACAAATTAGTGGTAATTACCGAAGCTGGTTGGGCAACAAACTCGAATGGTCGCGGTATTTTACCAGAGAATGTTTCAGAAGAACACCAGGAAGTATATTACAACCAATTGGCGCATTGGTGCAAAGAAGAATCTATACTTACTTTCGTTTTTGAAGCTTTTGATGAATCCTGGAAAGGTTCTCCAGAACCCTTGGAACCTGAAAAACACTGGGGTCTCTTTTATGAAAATAGAACTCCTAAAAAAGTAATTAATGACTTGTATTCTGAATTAATACCTGCGGATATCTAGCATTCAACCTTAGAAAATCTCCTAAAAAAAGCCTCCTTGAATTTCTTCAAGAAGGCTTTTTATATTTTAGGTTGTCTGGCTACTAATTCAAAGAATTATTTAAAATTAAAGCCAATTCTCTCTTTAAAAAGCTCTTTGTGATCTTCTTTTTTGAAAGTATACAATTTTGCTGGCCTGCCTTGTTTGCCTTTTTTATTTTGATATTTATCTACGGGAATTAATAGCTCACTTTTTAATATTTGTCGTCTGAAGTTTGGTACATCTAACTTTTGTCCAAATCCTTGCTCGTAAATATGAATAATATCCAATAATATAAACTCCTCGGGCAACAATTCAAATACTCTTGGATGACGCAATAGTCCTTTGCGAAATCGCTTAAATAATTTTCTTAGAATAAGATTGTGATCAAAACATAATGTACCTGCCTTATTTACAGTATTTACATTACTCCAAAGCAGATTAGGACGGAGTTTGACCGGTAATCGATCATAAGGTACCAAGCCATAATATGCCAACGTTACAACTCTGCCTAGTGGATGCCTACTCACATCTGAA
>CESE01051009.1_pt1 | contig 17612 bp, 19 predicted proteins | sample 350271 | NCBI WGS metagenome assembly CESE01 (sample SAMEA2621536, study PRJEB7988) | marine metagenome | isolation source: saline water (ENVO:00002010), including | reverse complement strand
GCTAGTATCACAGAGATGACAGATGCATTGGCTTTAATAGTTTCTGAAGAAACTGGAAGGATTTCCTATTTTAAACAAGGACGTTTAAAAGAAAATATTAGCATTGAAGATCTCGATACTTATTTAAAAAGAGATTTAAAAAATAGTTAAGGAGCTAAACGAGTTATTTGCCAAACTCCATCAACTTGCTCATATAAAAAACGATCGTGCAATCGAGAAGACCGTCCTTGCCAAAATTCTATAGAAGTAGCTTTTAATACATAACCTCCCCAAGCACTAGGTTTAGGTATTATTTTTCCTTCATAATATTCTTCCAAGCGTTCTACTTCATTTGTTAAATCCTCTCTATGTTTAACCTTAGAGCTTTGACTAGAAGCTATAGCAGAAATTTGACTACCACGTGGTCTAGATTGAAAATAAGATTCAGATAAAGATTCAGTAATTTTTTCAACCACTCCGGTAACTCTAATTTGTTGTTCTAGTTCTGGCCAAAAAAATGTAAGGCAAGCATTTGGGTTTAGGGCTAAATCTGAACCTTTCGAACTATTGTAATTTGTAAAAAAAGTAAAGCCACCATTTTCAACACCTTTTAGTAGTAAAACTCGCGCACTAGGAATGCCCCTAACAGAAACAGTTGATAGGACCATAGCATTAGCTTCGTTCACATTTGATTTTACGGCATGATTAAACCATTCAATAAATTGATCTAAAGCATTAGGTTTTAAACCAAATTCATCAATCGAGTATTTAGTGTAATCGGTACGGATATCTGCTATATTCTTCATAGGTTTTAAAATAATTTTGACAAAAATACTCATTGAATTTGGATTAAAGTATGATAAAACTTATATTTAAATATATTTTGAGAACTAATACTTTATTTAAAAATATGAAAACAATAACTAAAACATTAGTAAACAAGGGGAAACTTCTTATTTCTCAACCACTAATAAATGATGAGTTTTTTCATAATTCTGTAATATTCCTCTCTGAATACTCAGATGAAGGTATCGTAGGCTTTATAGTAAACAAACCATTAAATTTAAAAATTTGTGATTTAATTGAAAATTTTCCGAAATTTGAGACAACAATATTTTATGGAGGACCTGTAGAGGCTGATAATTTGTATTTTATTCATCGTGTTCCCAAAAAAATAACTGGAAGTGTAAATATATCAAAAGACCTGTATTGGGGAGGAAGTTTTGAGCAAGTGAAGCAACTTATAAGAGAAGAAAACCTAAACTCTGATGAAATAAGGTTCTTTTTGGGCTATTCGGGTTGGGGAAAAGAACAACTAGATCAAGAAATTAAATCAAAATCTTGGTTAGTAGAAGATCCCGATGATTCTCTTTTTGACTGGGATATTGAGCAAATTTGGAAAGAATATTTAAATAAGCATGGCAAAAGATTTCAACTTTGGGACAATGCTCCAAAAGACATAAAGCTAAATTAGATTAAATATCTAAAAATTTCTGCTGAAGTTTTTTAATAAACTCCTTAGCATAAGTCTTTTTTTTGTAAGACCGCACCCATTGAATTCCTTTAATAGAATTCGTTAAAAAAACTTCATCGGCTTTAATCAATTCGAAAGTTTTCATTTCTTTCTCGACTACAGTTATACCCCAAGTAGTTGAATTTTCAAAAATTTGTTTTCTGACTATACCGTCTACACAACCCGATTCTAAGGAAGGAGTGTAAATAATATTGTCTTTAACAACAAAAATATTTGATGCAGTTGTTTCGCACATAAAAGATTCGGAGTTTAGTATTATAGCCTCATTTAAATGGTTTTCTTTTGCAAATATTGCTGAAAGTACACTAACTATAGAATTTACTCCTTTGGTATTAGACAGAGGCTGTGAAGGTTTTAAATGATCGTAAAAAACATCAATAACTAATCCTTCATCAGATTCTAGATCTTCTAGTTCTTCAACTTCAATTAAATATTCTAGTTGTCTACTTTTAGGAGTATATAAACCACCATCAGTTCTAAAAAGACTTAATCTAACTCTCAATTTCTTAGTACTTAAACCAGCTGAAGCAATAGTTTTCATGATTTCCTCTTCCATGAAATCCATATTTAAATGGATTGGTATTTCCATTCTTAAAAGACAAGAACCACCCATCATTCTAAAATAGTGGTCTTCCCAGAATTTTAAAGTTCCCTTATCAAACAAGATAGTTTCAAATAACTGATCTCCATATAAAAAAGCTCTATTACCAGACTTAAATATGTATTCTGATTTGGATATAAGTGTACCATTTAAATTGATCATTATAAAGAAATAAGAGTGTTAAGATTTGTGTTTGCTACTATTTTAATTCCTTTGAGGCCTATTTTTTCTGCAGCCTCAATATCTCGTAAACTATCGCCAATTAAAAAAGAATCCTTTAGACATACCTTGTATTTGGCAATCAATTTTTCGAGCATTAAAGAATTGGGTTTTCTACATATACAAGATTCTATAGAATTATGATGTGGACAGAAAGAGATTGTAAGTAAATCGAGGTTTCGCTCTTTGAACCAATGGTATAAAAAAGCATTAATTTTATAGACGTGCCCCTTAGTATACCGTTTTTTTGAAATACCACCTTGATTAGTTATTACCGCAAAAGAGTAGCCTTTTTGTGCCCAATAAGTTAATGAAGATTCCAAACCGGGGTTCAAAATAAAAGAATGTAAATGATAAACATAATCACCGACTTCCTTATTTATTACACCATCTCTATCTAAAAAAACTACTTTTTTCATTGGACAAAAATAGACTTATAAATCCTATAAAATGAATTAGAATAAACTTTACTTCTCCGAAGTATAAAGCATTTCCAAGTGAGGGATGTTGTCTTCTAAGTATTCCTCACCAAATTCAATAAAGCCTAAGGTATTGTAAAAATCAAGTAAGTATTTCTGTGCTGAAATTCGAATATTAGAAGAAGGATAGGTAGAACTACAAAATTCTATACCACGATTCATCAATTCTATTCCATAACCTTTTTTACGGCTATTATATTTTGTTAAAACTCTTCCAATAGAAGGCTCTGAGTAGCTTACACCAGGATTTATAATTCTTAAATAGGCAACGAGAATACCTTCTTCGTAACCCATTAAATGGTGTGACTCTTTATCTTTCTCATCACAATCTTGATAAAGACAATGTTGTTCCATTATAAAAACCTCTTGTCTTACTTGGTACATATCAAAAATTTGATTTTTTGATAATTCAAAAAATGAGCAAATAGACCATTGTAAACTAGACATACGGAGGAATTAGCGAATTGGACATAAGTTTAAAAAAAGGTCTCCATTAGGAGACCTTAATATTATTTAAGCATGGTTACAGGATTCTGTAAGTATGTTTTTAGCGTATTAAGGAAAGCAGCTCCGGAAGCACCATCTACAACACGATGGTCACAAGAAAGAGTGAGTTTCATAACATTACCAGGCACAACTTGACCCTCTTTTACAACGGGTATTTGTTGAATTCCTCCAACTGCAAGAATACAAGCATCAGGAGTGTTTATGATAGCAGTAAATTCGTCTATTCCATACATTCCTAAGTTAGAAATAGTGAAGGTACTTCCCTCCCAATCGGCAGGTTGAAGTTTTTTATCTTTTGCTTTCTTAGCAAATTCTTTCACTTCCGCAGAAATATCAGAAAGAGACTTAGTGTTGGTAAAACGTACAACAGGAACTAAAAGTCCATCTTCTACCGCAATAGCAACACCAACATTTACATGCTGATTACGACGAATTACATCTGCTTTCCATGAAGAATTTACTGTTGGATGTTCTCTAAGTGCCATGGCACAGGCTTTAACTACTAAATCGTTGAAAGAAACTTTAGTGTCTGGTAATGCATTTATTGCTTTACGAGCAGCAATTGCATTGTCCATATCTACAGAAATAGAAAGGTAAAAGTGAGGAGCAGTAAATTTAGACTCTGCTAATCTACGTGCAATAACCTTACGCATTTGCGATACAGGCTCTTCAGTGAAAGATTCTTGATATAAAAGGCTATTAGCTACAGGAACTTGGTAGTTATCAATATCTCTTTTAATAACTCTACCACCATCTCCAGAACCAGAGATTGAAGAAATATCAACTCCTTTTTCCTCAGCTAAACGTTTAGCTAAAGGAGAAGCAACAGTTCTACCATCTACAGACTTAGTGTTTTTTAGAGGAGTAGTAGGAATAGGTGCTACTTCATCTTTTGTTTCAACAACAGGTGTTTTTTCTTCTTTTACAACTTTTACTTCAGAAGTAACAGGAGTTGCATCAGCTTCAATTAAAGCTATTACATCTTCTCCTTCAACTCCTAAAATAGCAAGTATACAATCTACAGGGGCAGTTTCCGATTCTCCTACTCCAATGTGTAATAAAACACCTTCTTGGAAAGATTCAAACTCCATAGTAGCTTTATCCGTTTCAATTTCTGCAAGTAAATCACCTTCAGAAATAGCATCACCAACTTTTTTATGCCACTTCGCAACTGTCCCTTCAGACATCGTATCGCTCAAACGAGGCATGCGTACAATTTCAGCCATAATTTATTCTTTTATAAAAGGATATTCCTCTACGTAAACGTTATTGTAAAGAGAATCATTTGATGGTAATGGAGACTCTTCTGCAAAATTAACAGCTTCTTGAACAGTAGCTTTAACATTTGCTTGAATTTCTAAAATCTCATCTTCTGAAGCCCATTTATTATTCTTGATTAATTCAAGAACTTTAGATATAGGATCAATTTTTTGGTATTCTGCAACCTCATCTTTAGTTCGATACTTTTGAGCATCAGACATAGAGTGACCTTTAAAGCGGTATGTTTTAATTTCTAAAAATGTTGGACCATCACCCTTACGAGCTCTATCCACAGCCTCTTTAACAGCTTCAGCTACGGCTACAGGATCCATTCCATCTACAGGAGCACAAGGCATTTCGTAAGCAAGACCCAACTTCCATATATCAGAATGGTTAGCACTACGTTCTACAGAAGTACCCATTGCATATCCATTATTTTCGCAAATAAAAACAACAGGAATTTTCCAAAGCATAGCCATATTAAAAGTCTCGTGAACTGCACCCTGACGGACAGCACCGTCTCCCATATAACATAGAGTTACAGCATCAGAACCATTGTACTTATCTGCAAAAGCAATACCAGCTCCTAATGGAACTTGAGCACCTACAATACCATGTCCACCAAAGAAATTAAACTCCTTAGAAAACATATGCATAGAACCTCCTTTACCTCCAGAGCAACCGGTAGCTTTTCCGAAGAGTTCGGCCATAATATTATTAGGGCTCACACCCATAGCTATTGGCTGAACGTGATCTCTATAAGCAGTAATCATTTTATCTTTTGAAGGATCTATTGCCATTATAGAACCAGCAAGTACAGCTTCCTGACCATTGTATAGGTGTAAGAATCCGCGAATTTTCTGCTGAATATATAGTGCACTTGTTTTATCTTCGAACTTTCTCCAAAGAAGCATATCAGAATACCACTTTAAATATGTTTCTTTCGTAAATTTCAACTTTGCCATTTCGTCTAATTTTGGATTGCAAATGTACTAATTTTTGGTTACTTAACTAATATTCTGAAATGCATCACAATTAAACGGTATTGGGAGTAAATCCTTAATAGAACCAAATTCAACGACCTGATTATTAGCACCTTTTAGGAGTACTTTTATATTTGAATTTTGCTTATACTCAAACTCTAACATAGACTGACGGCATGCACCGCAGGGAGCTAGTAGTTCATTCAAGTCAAATTTTGTTGAACTTGCTGATATTGCTATTGCATTTATTTTTTTTGATGGATGATTAGAACCACAGGTGAAAATTGCCACTCTTTCTGCACATAAGCCTGATGGATATGCAGCATTTTCTTGATTAGATCCTAGCACAATTTCGCCAGATTCTAATAGTATAGCAGCACCTACTCTGAAATTTGAATAGGGTGAATGAGAACTTTCTTGTGCTTTTACCGACTGCTTGATTAAGTTAGACTGTAGAGTTGAAAGTTCTTTAGGAGTATATTCGTTATATCGAATTGTAATTTCTTTTTGTTTCATGGAGTCGTTTTAAAAACAACATAGTTGCTCTATTATAAATACCTTTTTTGCCAGGATTTTTTAAGTGGGATTTTCCAAGTAGATTCTAAATCTTGCTTTAATGCAATAAGATTATTGTAAACAGGTGTATCTTCTGTTACTTTTCCAACTTTTATCAATTCTCTAAATTCATTTACAGAACTTAAAAAAACTGCACTATTCGTTATATGTGCAATCGAAAAACGATCGAAAAAAGACAATTTAAATTCAGTACCAAAAAATTCAAAAAGTGCGGTTAAAGAACTAATAGAACAACCGGAAGCAGCTTGAATATTCTCGTCAACAGCAACTATTACTGAGCAGTTATTTTCAATCGTAAAAGCTGCATGTAAAGGAGTTCCGTGGGTGGCCCAGTCTACAAGAAAAGAACTCAGTTTAGAATTAATAAAAACTTGTTCTTCTGCAGACAACAATCTGTTAGACTGAAAGACCCATACCCTACTCAAAGGGCTCATATCGTTAAATAAAATAGCCATTTATATATCTATTGCATTAGCAATCATTTCGGCAAGGTCCATTACCTCAACTTCGTCTTCTTTTTCTTTATTCTTCACACCGTCCGTCATCATGGTATTACAAAAAGGACAACCAGTAGCAATAATATCTGGTTTGGTTTCTAAAGCTTCTTCGGTACGTTCAATATTAATGTCTTTGTTCCCTTTTTCTGGTTCTTTAAACATCTGAGCACCACCAGCACCACAACAGAAGCCACGTGATTTACATCTTTTCATTTCTACTAACTCAGCATCTAAACTTTCTATTAGCGAACGGGGAGCTTCGTAAACTTCATTTGCTCTACCTAAATAACAAGGGTCGTGAAAAGTAATTTTTTTACCTTTAAAAGCACCTCCCGAAACAGTTAATCTTTCTTCATCTATAAGAGCTTGTAAAAGTTGTGTATGGTGAACAACTTCAAACTTGCCTCCTAACTCAGGGTATTCGTTTTTGATTGTATTAAAACAATGCGGACAAGTAGTAACAATTCGTTTTACATCGTAAGCATTCATTACTTCAATGTTTGCCATTGCTTGCATTTGGAAGAGAAACTCGTTTCCAGCTCTTTTAGCAGGATCACCACTACAAGACTCTTCTGCACCAAGGACAGCAAATTTATAATCTAAGTGGTTAAGAATTTTCACAAAAGCCTTAGTAATTTTTTTAGCTCTATCGTCGAAACTTCCAGCACAACCTACCCAAAAAAGCACATCAGGGTTTTCTCCTGTAGCCATCATTTCTGCCATTGTAGGCACTACTAATTTTGTTGACTTATTTTCCATTAGTGTTCGTCTTTCCAGTTTAAGCGGTCAACGGCAGGAAATTGCCAAGGAGCACCATTATTTTCTACGTTACTAAACATCATATTCAACTCTGTAGGAGCTGCTGATTCTTCCATCACTAAATATCTTCTCATATCGAGAATAATAGCTAAAGGATCAATATTAATAGGACAAGCTTGAGTACATGCATTACATGAGGTACAAGCCCATAACTCCTCTCTTGTTATATAGTCGTCTAATAAGAATTTACCATCCTCACTATCTGCACTATTTTCATCTAAATTCTTACCATATTCTTCCAAACGATCTCTAGTATCCATCATAATTTTACGAGGAGAGAGTAATTTACCCGTTTGGCTCGCTGGGCATTCTGAGGTACATCTACCACATTCGGTACATGAATAAGCATTCATAAGTTGCAACCAGTTGAGGTCATTTACATCCTTAGCACCAAATCGCTGTGGTTCCTCTTCATCAGCACCTTCTGGAGGAGCAGCAAATGGGTCTGCATTAGGATCCATCATCATTTGAACCTCTGCTTTTACAGAAGCCATATTTGTTAAAGAACCTTTAGCATCAAGCTTTGAATAATAAACATTAGGGAAAGCTAATAAAATATGAAAGTGTTTAGAATAAGGAAGGTAGTTCATAAATCCTAAAATCCCTAAGATATGAAACCACCATAAACCACGTTCTATTAAGTGAATAGTTTCAAGACTCATACCCTCGAACAAGAAAGCAAAATGAGAGCTTATAGGAAAAGAACCTGCTTTTACATAATGTTCGGCTCCAAGGTTTTGCAGATTTAAATCTGCAGCTTGCATCAATAAAAAAGCAGACATTAAAAGTACTTCGAACACAAGAATTAGGTTGGCATCTGTTTTTGGCCATCCATCCATTTCTTTCATGACAAATCTTTTTATCTGAACTATATTTCTACGAATGAGGAATATAATACAAGAGACTAAAACCAAAAAGGCTAGGATTTCAAAAAAACCAATTAAGAAATCGTAAAACCCACCTAAGAAAGCGAATATTCTATGGGTCCCAAAAAGTCCATCGATTACAATTTCGAGTACTTCGATATTAATAATTACAAAACCAACATAAACAAAAAAATGTAGAATTGCTGCTACTGGACGGACTACCATTTTTGATTGCCCCAAGGCAACCCTCGCCATGGTTTTCCATCTTTTAGATGGATTATCAGTACGGTCTATATCGCGACCTAATAAAATATTACGTCTAATTATAAGTAAGTTCTTTCCAAATAGAAAAGTAGCTGCTCCAAGAAAAAGTGCGAAAATAAGATTACTAATTCCCATAATTTGTTTTTTATTTTAGTGAGTCTGCAACAGCCTCTTTACGTCCAAATAGAGAAAAATGTACATAGCGTTTAGGATTCTCTCTCATGTCTAGTAAAAGTAATTCTAATTGACCAATAGTTTCATTTATTTCAGAATATAAATCATCATCTTGTATGAGTTTCCCAAGACTCCCCTCTCCAGATTTAACATCTGCAATAACAGAATTAAAATTGGTCATAGTTTTATTTAAAGTTCCTATAGCCTCATCTACATTAGCCTTGACCAAATCCTCGGTAAATAGATTTAAATTATTTAATATTGAAGTTATTTCTTCTCTCTGTGAGGTAAATACAGAAGCTAAAGTATCAATATTTTCTACTGCATTGGTAAGGTTAGTGTGATTTGCTTCAATTAATAAACTAGCTTTATCGGTTAATGTAGTAATTGAACGTAATGTAGAATCTAAAATACTCACTAGTTTCTCTGTACCTGCTTTAATAGGTACAAATTGTTTGGTTACTTGTTCGGTTAATGAAATTTGAATGTCTCCAGCAAGAGTATCTCCGGGCGAAGCCATTAATTTTGAGGTTCCTAAATCGACCTGTAATCCTTTAGAACCCATAATATCCATATCGTAAATACGGACTTTGGTGTCTGAGGTAAAATCTATAGGTTTAGAAATATGAAAAGCAACTAACAAAGGTCCATTAAAAGAATAGTTGAAGGAAATACCAGTAACCTGACCAATTTTAAACCCGTTTATAGTTACAGGTTGTCCAACTTCTAAACCGTGTACGTTTTCATAAAAAGCATAATAATCTCTTTTTGGAGTGAAAACGTTTTTACCCTTTAGAAAATTATAGCCCCAAATAAAACAAATGACGGCTGCGAATGTGGTTAAACCTATTACGAGTTCTTTACTGTACTTCATGTATGTAGAATATAGTTTTCAAAAATACAATTATTTAAGGAGTTCTAAAGCCTTAGAAACATCGACTTTAGCATCATTGTGGACTCCTACAATAAAACAATCTTTAAAACCTTGATTTACAAGTTCTTTTTGATGTGTTTTTACTGCTTCTAAATTACTAAAAACACCACTGTAGTATTTATAAATTGACACATCTAATAGATAAAAAGGATTCTTTAATTTTTTCAACTTTTCATCTGACACTAGAGAAGAGGAGCTTAGTACTTGAACACTCAAAAAAGTTTTAACTTTTGCAATATCCTTGGTCTCAGGAGTAGTAATTACTTCACTTTGATGAATCACTTTTTTAACCTCTTGTATATCCTTAATAACTCCTTCCTGCTCAGACTTATACTCTTTAAAAGCTCTGTAAATAGCAGAAGCCATATAGTTTTTTCCTTGTTCCGAATTTAAAAAATCCTCTTCTTTAGGATTGGTTAAAAATCCCAACTCAACTAAAACAGATGGCATAGCCACACGAGAAGTAACATAAAGCGGTGCTCTCTTTACCCCTCTATCTTTACGATTTACGCGTTCTCTAAATTGAGTTTGAATTTTATCTGCTAATAAAAGACTGTTTTTCTCGTACATTTTCTGATATAAGGAAACCTCAATTTGAAACTCTGGACTGTTAATATCGAAGTTTCCATAATTGAGTTTATCGACTTCGGTTGCAATAACTGGATTTTCTTTAATGGCTACTCTCGAATGTTTTCCGTGATTTACACCAACCACAAAAGAAGAACACCCAACAGCATCTGGACTAGTAAAGGCATCGCAGTGAATAGAAATAAACAAATCGGCTTTTTCGATGTTTGCCAATGCAGTACGCTCATATAAAGCAGGAAATACATCTTTGTCTCGGGTATAAATGACTTCTACTTCTGGAATATTCTCATTTATATAAGCTCCTAACTTTAGAGCTACATCTAGAGCAATGTCTTTTTCTTTGAGTTTATAACGCCCCGTACCTAAATTACCTGGATCTTTTCCCCCATGTCCCGCATCGATAATAACTTTTGTTAAGGCTACATCATAATCCGAAGAAAATAAGTACGACCAAACGGGGATAGAATAAAGCACAAGAAATATCGCTAGAATTCGTTTTACCATCGGAACTTTTTTATTTAGTTTTGCAGTATTCGAGAACAACAAAAATAAAAAACAAAATTTACTTTTGTCTATAAAGTCACTATATACTCTATTATTAAGTTTAAAACTCCTGTGTTTACTGCCTTTAACGGCTATAGCACAAGATACTTTAGTAGATACCACAAGCAAAAAAACGAGTTTCTTAGCTTCTAAGGTTCACTATTTTGCCACAGATTCTAGTATTATACTATTACAAGAGAAGAAAGTGCTACTCTTCCATGAGGCGCAAGTAAACTATGAAGACATAGAACTTAAAGCAGAACACATTATAATAAATTGGAATGACAATACGGTTTATGCGATAGGAATACCAGATAGTTCTGGAACAATTATAGGAAATCCAATTTTTACCGAAGGTGGGAAAACTTATAACTGTGAGAGTATTCTTTACAACTTCACGAGTAAAAAAGGGAAGATTAAAGGAATGAAAACTCAAGATGGTGAAAGCTATATTCACGGAGAGAACCTTAAAAAAAGAGCAGATAACTCCATGTTTATTCAAAATAGTAAATACACTACCTGTTCGGCAGATGAACCTCATTTTTATATAGAAGCTAAAAAATTAAAAGTAATCCCTGGAAATAAAATTATTAGCGGCCCTGCAAACTTAGTAATTTCCGATATTCCTACTCCACTAGTATTGCCATTTGGATTATTCCCAGTGCAAAATAAGCAGAGTTCAGGATTTATTATGCCTAGTTACGCATACTCACCTTCAAGAGGTTATAATTTCAGAAATGGGGGTTGGTACTTTGCCATAAACGATTATTTCGATTTGGCTTTAAGAGGAGATATTTACACACTAGGGTCCTGGAAACTAAAAGGTCAAAGTTCCTATAAAAAAAAGTACGCCTACAACGGAAATCTAAGTCTTAGCTATTCTAAAAACTTATTAGGAGAAGAGGGCTTGTCTAATTTTGAAGACAAAAGAGACTTTTATATAAAATGGTCCCATAAACAAGATGGAAAAGCTCATCCCAATAGACGATTTAATGCAAATGTAAACGCAGGTTCGAGTACTTTTAATCAATATAATTCGAACCAAAATAACGACTATTTAAAAAATACATTAAGTTCTACCGTATCCTATAGTTACTCATGGCCATCAAAACCATTTAACTTCTCAGCTAATTTACGTCATAGCCAAAACACTCAAACTCATAAAGTAAGTTTGAGTTTACCCGAATTAAATTTTGCAATAAACTCATCAAATCCATTTAAAAGAAAAGTTTCTGCTGGAAAGCAAAAATGGTACGAGACTATAAGGATGAGTTATACGGCAAATGCAAAAAACCAAATAGAAACGACCGATAGCTTACTGTTTAGAAACGAGACTTTAGACCAGATGAAATATGGTATAAAACATTCCATTCCTATAAGCAGCTCGTTTAAGATTTTAAAATATATTAATGTAAGTCCTTCTGCAAAATATAACGAAAGATGGTATTTTAATAGAATAAAGAAATCATGGAATCCCGATTCTTTGTTTATTGAAACAGACACCATAGATGGGATGCGTGCCATAAGAGACTTTACGACGAGTGTAACTTTAAACACCAAAATCTATGGACTCTATCAGTTTAAATCGGAAAAAGTTAAAGCACTTAGACATGTAATAACGCCTAGTTTATCTTTTTCCTACAGACCAGATTTCAGTGAAGAAAAATTCGGTTATTACGACTGGAGCATAGTAGATTCTACAGGAATTCAAAATGATGTGTACTCCTATTATGAAGAAGGAATATATGGCACGGCACCAAATGGAAAATCAGGAAACCTAAACTTTAGTGTAAATAATAATTTAGAACTAAAGGTGAAATCTCGAAATGACTCTCTAGTAGAATATAAAAAGGTCGCTATTTTTAAGAGTTTAATACTCGGTGGGAATTATAATTTAGCAGTTGACTCTTTCAACTTATCAAATATTACCTTTAGTGGTAGAACAGAATTACTACCCAAAATGAATATTAAATTTAATGGTTCTTTAAATCCTTATCAGATTAATGACCAAGGTGCTAGAATAGAAAAATTTGTGTGGAAAGATGAATTTTCTTTAGGTCGGATGACAAATTTCAACTTTACTATAAATTGGAGTTTAAAAAGTTCAGAAGAGACTAAAGAAATGGTTAAGCCAAAAAATACTACAGAGCAAGAATGGAGTATGATACAAAATAATCCGGGTGATTATGTAGACTTTAACATTCCATGGAACTTAAGCTTAAACTATAGCTATATTTATAGCAAACCTACATTAGATAAAACAATACGACAGACCTTTAATATAAACGGAAATGTGCGTTTAACCGAAAAATGGAAAATAGGATTCACCTCTGGTTACGATTTCGATACCAAGAAAATATCTTATAGTTCTATAGATGTTTACAGAGATTTACACTGTTGGGAAATGCGATTTAATTGGATTCCTTTTGGTTTCAGACAGAGTTATAACTTGAGTATTAACGTTAAATCCTCGGTATTACAAGATTTAAAACTTAATAAACGTAAAAGCTTTTTCGACTTTTAACATTCAATTTTAAAACATCTATTTAATTTAATTGTCCAAGTAAAAATACGGACAAACAAATTCATAAATTAGCCTCTGTAGTTTTCAACATTTAGCTTTAAATTCAATCTGATTCTATCAGAATTAAATATGAAAAAAAACATAGCCATTCTTAGAGGTGGAAATTCCTCTGAAAGTATCATATCTATAAAAAGTGCTGCAGTTGTTTATGCAAATATAAACACTGATTTATACTCTCCTTTTTTAGTACATATTCAAGGAACAGAGTGGTATGTGGTACAAGGAACAAAAAAGTTATTTATCGATAAAAACGATTTTTCATTTGAGGTAAATAATACAAAAGTAAATTTTGACGGTGTGTTTATGGCGATTCATGGAACGCCCGGAGAAGATGGAATTCTACAAGGTTATTTCGATTTACTGAACATTCCTTATAACTGTTGCGGAAGTTTTGAAGCTTCCATCACCTTTAATAAAGCGATGTGTAATGCCTTATTAAAGCAATTTAACATACCTTCAGCAAAAGCGGTAATTCTAAATAAAAACGAATCATTCAGCATTACAAAACTCGAGAGTGAAATAGGTTTGCCCTGTTTTGTAAAACCTAATAGAGCTGGCTCTAGTTTTGGAATATCTAAGGTTACGGAAACTTCTCAGTTCGATAAAGCTATAAAAGAAGCCTTTGTACACGATAATCAAGTAATTGTGGAGTCTTTTATAAATGGAACTGAAGTTACCTGTGGTGTACTCCAAAAAGATAGAGAACTACTAGCCTTACCTCTTACAGAAATTTCTACCAAAAACGATTTCTTCGATTTCCAAGCTAAATACGAAGGTAAAGCTGAGGAGATTACACCAGCTCGAATAGCTAATAAAGAAAGAGATCAAGTACAGGTAATTAGTAAATCCATCTATAAGATATTGAATTTAAAAGGTATAGTAAGAATGGATTATATCATAGAAAACAAAAAAGCATTTTTGATTGAAGTTAATACGATTCCTGGTTTATCTGAAGAAAGCATTATTCCTCAACAAGCTAAAGCTTATGGAATGGATTTAAAAGAACTCTTTAGCTTATCGCTAGTAAATATGTTTACCAATGATTAAGCCTAAACAAACACATAGCAAGAAAGAGCTTAGCGTAAAAGAATACGTAAGCGGACTAGCCGATGGAAATATAAGTATTCTGGGTAGAGTTATTACGCTTGTAGAAAGTACTCGATTAGATCATCAGATGCTAGCTCAAGATATTTTAGAGCAATGTATGCCTACCACTGGAAAGTCTGTTAGAATTGGTATTACAGGTGTTCCAGGTGTAGGGAAAAGCACATTTATAGAAAGCTTCGGGAAACTCATAACTTCATTAGGGAAAAAAGTTGCTGTACTAGCAATAGATCCAAGTAGCGAACAGGGAAGAGGTAGTATTTTAGGTGATAAAACTCGTATGGAAGCCTTAAGCATAGATCCTTTGGCTTTTATAAGACCATCCCCTAATGCAGGCTCTTTAGGTGGAGTAGCTAGAAAAACAAGAGAAAGTATATTATTGTGTGAAGCTGCTGGATATGATGTAATAATTGTAGAAACGGTAGGTGTTGGACAATCGGAGACTGCTGTACATTCTATGGTAGATTTCTTTTTACTATTAATGCTTGCTGGAGCTGGAGATGAGTTACAAGGTATAAAACGTGGTATTATGGAAATGGCAGATGTTTTAACTATTACCAAAGCAGACGGCGACAATATAAACAAGAGTAAAATGGCGGTGGGAGATTATAAAAGAGCTATCCACCTCTTCCCTGCGAAAACAAATAATTGGATTCCTAAGGTACTTACCTGTTCTGCATACGAAAAAACAGGAATTGAAGAGATTTGGGAAACGATTAGTTCTTTTGTAAATCACTGTAAGTGCAATAATACCTTTGAGGAAAATAGAAAAAAACAAGCCCAGTTCTGGCTTCACGAAAGCATACAAGAACAATTGGGTACCTATTTCTACCAAAAACCTGAAGTCAAAAAGTTATTACCCAAATTAGAAAAAGAAGTCGTTGAAGGAAAATTGAGTCCTTTTATAGCCGCTAATCAACTAATAGATTTATTTAAAAAGTAATGGATACTCCAAACCAATTAGTAGAAGTAATCGATATAGCCATGGCTGGTTATAGAAAAGAAAACGAAGCTTTTGTAATTTCTATTCTCTATAAAGAGGAAGAAATACTACAAATTATCAACCAAAATATGACGGAGGAAACAAAGTCTGAATCTGGTGAATTTGGAATTATCCTTTCAATTAGTTTTGATGTATCAAGTCAAAAAGAAGCTTATCACAAATTTACTCATTCTCACTTTAAATTTGAGTCTACTCCTGCCCTAGATACTACCGAAGAATTAGCTTCTTATTTTTTACCTTTAGCTAATAACTCAGAAAAATCGGCTAAGATTATTTGTAAACTACTCTCTAAGGCTTTTGAAATTAATAGTCCACAGCATCTAGATTTTGAGATGTATGAGGTAGAGTGAGTTGATTTGAGGAATATATTTGTCCAGCTCCTAGGGAACTTAATAGATAAGCGAACTCTCTTTGTTACAAATATTTTGCTCTTCCGGAGCAGAATAACTTTAAAATAAAAACTAGTTTTAGCTTTCATCAAGGATTTCCTAAATATTTATTTATCCCCATAAAGAGAACCAACACTTAGCAAATGAGCAACAATTATCTGTTTCTTAATCGAGTAAACTAATCTGTGTTTATTATTAATTATTTTGGAATACAAAGCCGCTAAATCGCATTTCAAAAATTCGAGCTTACCAATTCATGTAGTTGGGTTTTGCATTAACTCGTACAGTATTTACTCTATTTTAAGTAGTGTACTCATATCTCCTGATATTTTATGTTTTAAATTCGCAAAATCAACTTGAAATATTTCTCAATTTTATTCATAGGTAAAATTAGAATCTAAGACCTATTTATAGTTAATCTTACTAAGAAGCTATATAACTATGCATTTAGAATTTATCTTCAAATTGAAAAGATTTTCCTAACTTAACTCCTCGTTCTGTTTCTATTACCGTACAACAAGAATTAAAATAATCGTGTTCTAAAAAGAGGGTATGGCCTTTTTTAGCTGCAGTCTCTAAAAATAATTTTTTTTCTTGGAGAGTAATTAAAGGGTTTGTGTCATAGCCCATTACATAAGGCAAAGGAATATGTCCAACAGAAGGTAATAGGTCAGCGGCAAAAACAATTGTTTTACCTTTATATTCAATATGCGGAATCATCTGAGCTTCTGTATGACCATCAGCAAAAAGCACATCAAAACCAGGTAAGAAAATACCATCTGTTTTAATAAAGTCTAACTGTCCACTTTCTTGCATGGGGAGTAAATTTTCTTTTAAAAAGGAAGCCTTTTCTCTATCATTTGGATTAAGTGCCAAATTCCAATGAGCTTCATTAGACCAATAAGTAGCATTTTTAAAAACAGTTTCTAACTCACATTTCTCGTTATATTTCACCCCACCTCCACAGTGATCGAAATGTAAATGTGTTAAAAAAACATCAGTAATATCATCCGGGTGATAACCATTTTTCGCCAAAGATTTGTGCAATGTATCTTCGCCGTGAAGATGAAAGTGACCAAAAAACTTATTACTTTGTTTATCTCCAATTCCATTATCAATAAGCACTTTCCTATGACCATAATCTACCAACATACTTCGCATAGACCAAGGGCACAAATTATTTTCATCGGCAGGATTTGTGCGCTGCCATAAACTTTTCGGAACAACACCAAACATTGCTCCACCATCTAATTTAAAGTTTCCAGTTTCTATAGGGACTATCTTCATTTGGAATATTTTTTGTTAAAATTAAACATATTGCCTTTAGCTCGATTACAAACTGCGAAATATTATCAATTAATATTTGCAGATCTAGTATTTAAGTAGGCAGAATTACTAATCTGTAAAAAATAATAATTTATAATATTACGACAATCAGACACATAGAAAAACAACAAATAAAAACCAAATAAAAGTGTAGTGAGAACAAATAACTTTAATATATTCGCAGCCTTAAACAACAAAAAGCCGATGTAGCTCAGCTGGCTAGAGCAGCTGATTTGTAATCAGCAGGTCGCGGGTTCGAGTCCCTCTATCGGCTCAAAAAGTTCTTTAAAATCTGAATTCAAAGAGTAAAAGAGTATCCGGTGGGATACTCAAGCGGCCAACGAGGGCAGACTGTAAATCTGCTGGCTTAGCCTTCGAAGGTT
>CESE01068552.1_pt1 | contig 17692 bp, 18 predicted proteins | sample 350271 | NCBI WGS metagenome assembly CESE01 (sample SAMEA2621536, study PRJEB7988) | marine metagenome | isolation source: saline water (ENVO:00002010), including | reverse complement strand
CGGCTCTCTAATTCTCGTGGATGAAACTACGAATGAGACTGTGGCAGCTGGGATGATACGCTAGCTCCATTTCAAAATCTTCTGAACCCAGTTTACCGAGATACCAATTGGTTGTTTTCGTGGGTAACGCTTAGTTATCACGGAACTGAGGGGAAATAAAGAACATTCTGAAGATAGTACTCTTGTAAGTTATATTGTGCGAAACCCGAATAACGACACTATTGCAGATGTATTTATGGGAAGGTTGAGGACCTTGGTGAATAACAAAGCATAATAGATATAAAATTATCTAATATCTCTTCTTTTTTCCCAGTCCCAAGCAGAAAGTAACGCATCCTTTAAAGTTAGCACTGATTTCCATCCAAGAATTTTATTTGCTTTAGTTGTATTTGCATATGCCGATATAATATCCCCTGCTCGTCTGTCAACAAAAGAATAGTTTAATTTTACACTACTCACTTCCATAAAGGTGTTTACAACCTCTAATACAGACGAACCCTTTCCAGTTCCGATATTGTAAACCTCGTAATTTTCAACATTAATTTCTTCGAGCAGCCTTTTCATTGCTATTACATGTGCCTTTGCTAAATCTACCACATGGATATAATCTCTAACACAGGTCCCGTCTGGAGTAGGATAATCATTACCAAAAATTAAGAGTTTTTCTCTTAACCCAATACCAGTTTGTGTTACAAACGGAACTAAATTTTGAGGGGTTCCAATCGGCAATTCTCCAATAAGGGCGGATTCGTGTGCGCCAATAGGATTAAAATATCTCAATGCAATCGTATTTAAAAGCTTATTTGCATTACAGGAGTCCTTAATAATTTGCTCACCAACTTTTTTTGTATTTCCATAAGGAGACTCCGCTTCTTTCATGGGCGCTTGCTCTGTAATTGGTAATTCACCTGCTTGTCCATAAACCGTACAAGAAGAACTAAAAATAAGTCTTTGACTAGAAAGCTTTTCGATTTCTTGTAACAGGTAGACTAAAGAATTGATATTATTTTCATAATATTTTAAAGGATTATTTACGCTCTCGCTAACAGCCTTTGAGGCTGCAAAGTGAATAACGCCATCTATATCCGAATGCCGACTAAAAAAATCAACAACCGACTGTTTTTTTTTCAAATCAATTTCTTCAAATAACGGCTCCACTCCAGTAATTTTATAGATCCCATCCAATACTTTTAAAGACGAATTAGATAAATCATCAATAATTAAAACATCAAAATGGTTAGTTATCAACTCTACAACTACATGAGAACCTATATATCCAAGACCGCCTGTAATAAGTATTTTTTTCATTTATTCTGCTCAAGTAATTTATATTCTTTTAATAATGCACGCCAAACGGCGTCTTGCTCAAACCGACTTTCGATAATATTTCTAATATTTGATTTTTCCAAAATTGAGCATTTTCCTTCTGTTATACAATTTCTCATTGCAATGAAAATAGCGTCTTGATCCTTTACTGGTATTATCCAGCCATTTTGTTCCTCGATAATTATTTCGTTACAACCGTTAATATTAGTGACTATACTTGGCAGTCCCATAGCCCCCGCCTGCAAAACGACATTAGGAAAACCTTCCCTATAACTTGGAAAAGCTAAGACGTCCGCTATTGCAAAATAAGGACGAACATCTGTCTTAAACCCGATAGATTTAATATTTATATTACCGTTGATTTCCTCTATTGTTTTTGGCTTTAACGCATCTAGGTTTTCCTCTAAAGAACCTACTAGAATCAGCGAAACATTAAAAGGATATGACGTAGCATATTGTAATTTTTTGAAAGCTGCTACTAATTCATTTATTCCTTTATCACCGACCAACCTTCCAACAAAAATAAAAACAAAATCACTCTCGTTTATTCCTAAACTACTACGCAGCAGTAATTTTTTTCTGGGTGTAAATAATTTCGGGTCAAAATAATTAGTATCGATGCCATTTACGTTGCCGTTAGCAACAATTGCTAGAGGTTTATTCGTAATTCCGTAGCTAATTAGATCCTTTTTAACTCCTTCACCTTCCGGATAAATATTAGTAGAAAAAAAACATAATAACTTATCCAATAAAATTAATAGTTTTTGAAATATTCCTGTTTTTGACGGGAAAATTAAACCAGTGAAGGTGTGTATTCTAATAGGAACTCTAGCAAAATATGCTGCGGTCATACTTAAAAGTCCCGCCTTTGGAGTAATAGAATGAACAATTTTTGGTCTTTCACTACAAAAAAAACGATATAATTTCCATAAAGAAACTAAATCCTTAATTGGATTTATAGACCGCTGCATTGGGAGATTGAACACACGGACTCCTTCTTGTAATACAACATTTTCCAAGTGAGCATCTGTTCCCGAAACCGCTACAACATCGTAATGATTACTTAAAAACTTCAGCTGACCTTTCAGCAGAATATTAAGAGATATGGCTACAGTCGATGTTCGAACCAATTTTGGTTTATTTTCTACTAGTAAATTATCCATAACTGCAAATTTTTACTTAATACCTTTAAATATTCTATTATATAGATAGCCTAACACAGTAGGATGATAATAGAGATTACTTTTTAAGTTGTCTTTATTAAACGTTACCAAATTATTATTTATAATATCGTTTAACGCCGATTTAATTAAAGGAATAGCTACACCATACTGAAGATATGGATAAGTTGAGAAGTTATCCCATTTAGAAATCGCTATCGTATTTTGATATATAATGTCTCCTGTATCAATGCCTTTATCAACTTTATGTATTGTTACACCGAAGTTTTTTTCATCATTACAAACCAGTGACCAATAACCTCCATGAACTCCTCTATACTGCGGAGTAATACCCACATGGATATTAATAAATATAGCAGATGTGCATTCTAAAACTTTAGTGCTAATAATTCTGGTACCATTTACAATTATAATATCGGGTTTTATTGTTTTTATAGCGATTATACATGCGTAATCATTTACAGAATTTACATTTATTAAAATAGAATCCTCTATAGTCTCTGCTGAAAAATTATGTACTCTTTTTAACTCTTCTATTCTCTTATGTGAAAATATTTTCAACAACTTCGAAATCGTTAATTGAAAAATAAGTTGATTAATTACCTTGAATAAGCCTAGCTTTCTTACTCTAGATAAAATCAATTTTTTAACTGAGACCTTATCTTCTATGATGACTCTATCTATACAATAATGTTTTTTTATCGCATTATATATAAACATTGAGCTTTGTGCTTTGCCAGCTAGCATTACTATTTTCATTTCTAAGTATTAAGTTCTTTGGAAAGATCTGACATTGTCATCGATTGAAAATAATACTTATTGTGAAGGTAATTATAATGCTCCAAAATGCTTTCGAGTAAAATCATGTTTTCTTTGCAATTTCGCCCAAAGTTATGGGGATGCCACCACAAATGATAAACTAAATTATTTTTGGCGGCAATAGTCATACCATTTTTGATTCTGGATAATTTAAGTCGCTCTAGATAACGAAGTTTTTTGCTATATGGTCTCAACAACCTACTAGAGGGTATATTATAAGGGAACGATTGTTTAATTATATCTACATTATAACAATTATGTCCAGTGATATTTATATACGCATCTATGAGTCGTAGTCCTCTTTTAAATAATGATTGTTTTGACCCTTTACTGGATTCATAAATAAAAGACTTTTCAGTACCTCTGTAAGAAGTAATACCATGATTTTTGCAAACTTTTATATAATGCTCGTTATATTGATTTCTTGGAAAGACAATACTCCTGAACATTACATCATTCATTTTTGCTACGACTATCGCGAGTTTCAAATCTTCTTCGAATTGCACCATGGTTTGTCCTTCTTCTAAACAATAGTAATGGCAGTAAGTATGAGTTGCAAATTCATGTAACTTATATTTACTAATTAATTTGATCAAAGATGCACCATAATGATAAGGGTCTAGATCTTCATCTTTGCCTAAATAGTTTTCTAATCCTTTGTAGGGAGATAACTTTTCATTTAGATAAGTCGGTTTGCTAATCGGTAAATTGCCTAACAATTGTTTTTTTGTCTTGTGAAATAAAAAGCCCACAGTTGCAAACGTTGCGCTAATATTATATCTATCAAAACAAATTAACATTGCCTCCAATGCTTTTCTAGTTCCAATGATAGCATCTCCATAACTATCTATGGTCTCTATATCCTTGACGCCCCATATCAATTCTAAATCGAGAGATATGACAAATTTACCATTGCTCATACAGGTACTTTAATTGTTCAGTATAAATTCATCAAAAAGTTTGTTGATAATACTTAGAATACAACCCTTTATATTTATCAAAAACAATATCTGTTGAGTACAAGGATTTAATTTTATCCCTGCCTTTTAATTTTAGCTTAGATTTTTCAAGACTACCAATATTTAGCATCGTAATAATTGCATTCGAAAGTAGTGTGAGATTTCTTGCGGGAACTCGCTTGCCAATTCCTTCTACTACCTCCTCTGTATCGCCTTCGATAGATGTTACACATAACGTTTCACAAGATAATGCCTCAGCTAATACCAAAGAGAAAGCCTCACTAAAGCTCGTACTTACAATTAAATCTAAAGAACTCATAAAAACTGGCATATCATCTATCAAACCCATTAAATGAACACACTCAAAAAGATCATATTTATTAATCATTGTAACCAAACCAATATTATTTTTATCTATGTTTTTTCCGGATAAAATTATTTGCATATTAATTTGTGGATTAGTAATTCGAATATCAGCGATACACGCGAAAAAACCTTCATGATTTTTGATAGGATCAAATCTCGAAGCAAAACCAATTAGTTTAGCATCATCTGGAAAATCATAATCACTAAACAACCTCTTTCTAGCATTATTGATATAAGAAAATTCTATAACATCAATACCATTAGGAATGAATATCATCTTTTTACGGTTGTAGCCAAATTTAATATGTCTTTTAATGGAATCATTAGAAACACAGATAACTTCTATTGGAACAAAATTCGAAATAAAAGCTCCAATCCTGGCAATAATAACTGTCGATAATTTATTATGAGCAACAGATAAATCATTATGATGTATGGACCACAATATATTTCTTACCCTAGAAACTTTTGCTGCTAAACCGCCTATTAAATTCGCGTGATACATCCAAGTGTGAACAACATCTGGTTTAAATTTCAGAATTGCACTACATAATTCCAAAAACGAAATCAACATCCATCTTTTTTTACTAAAGTCGATGATTCTTAATTCAACACCTAATTTCACCAAATTATCCCCAATATCTCCTTTAGATAACAGTGAGATCACTTTTATTTTGTGATCATTTTTAAGATTCTCTACAAGTTTGTATAATTGCACTTCTGCACCACCTAGATTTAAATTCGTTATTATATATAAAATTTTCATTTATAAGATGTATGTTAATTAGATTACGGTGATACTTATTTAGCGCATAAATTAATATGCTCCCAAAAGCCTGCTATTAGCGCTTTTTAATCCAACTATTCTTGATCGGAATATTGGATACAAAGCAATACCAAAAAATAACTGGAAACTCGGAGCTCTTAAAAAATTGACCCCAAATTGAGTCATAATACACACATAAAATAAACTGGTGTAGATAATTACTGGCCCTGGATATTTTTTCAAATTTTTATAATAGATATTCATAATTAACAATAATCCAATTAGGAAAATAAATGAGAATCTGTTTTTAAGCAACGCTCCAACCAAACTAAATGATTGATCCTCATCAATGACGTATAATTTCATATCTAATAAGACAATAACATCATCAAAATAGTTCAATCCCAATAGATTGAAAATTTCAGCAAAACGAGTAACAAAACTTACTGCATTGACAACACCAATAGATGCGAGTGTTAAGCCCGGAAAAAATAGAAAATGAAATAACAGCATAACTAATGTTACAAATAGCGTTTTCACTGCATTATATTTTAAATGTTTACTTCTATTTATAAAATAAAAGTACATGAAAAGTAGTAAAATCACACCATAAACCATGGTACTCATAGTAAGAACAGCAATAGTAGCAATAACAACATTGTTAAAATTTCTTTTTACCCTATGATTTATAGAAAAATGTAAAGCAAGAGCAAAAGATATTATAACCGATAGCACATTATTACTGTATAATAAACCTGTAGGTCTACCCTGATACATTACATATTGTAAATCGCTAATTTCGACAAAAAGCGTCTTAACTAGTGGAATATTTTTAAAAATAACGCCCAGATCTTCTACAACATCAAAACTATAGGTACCATTAGTATGAAAAAGTTCTGTACTCCATCCATAAAAAAAAGTATGAATACCTATTTTTTGCACAATCATGAATGGAATACTGAGAGCAAAAAATGATATCAATTGTCGATATATAATATTTGGATATTCTGCATACAATGAAGCTCCTACCAGGATTAGGATTATTCCGGAAGTGAATTCACTCAAAACATCCACAAAGGTAATGACAAACAAACCATTGATTATTTTTAAGGACAGCGTTAAACCAAATAGGAATAACCCTGATTTACCGTAACCTGACTTTAATAAAACTGAAACCCCTATTAACAAAATAAGCCAATAAATTAGTTGACCGATTGATACACCTAAAAGACTCCATCCATTAGCTGATAAAGTTATATTGATTAATAACAGGAAAAAATAATATTTACGTACTTGGGTTAACACAATTTAAAAATTACTTATTTAAGTGGAACTTAAGTATTTATAGGAACCGAATTTCTCTATTTGTATATTTTAATCAAAAGCAAACGAATATGCATAAGCCAATTAATTAAATACATCCTGGCTATACTTCCATTGATTGACTTCACCAAAAATTTCATTGGTATTATTGGTTTTGAATAATTCCTTATAATATTGAGCCAACCCCCTCCTTTGGAAGAAGTGGAATCAACATAACATTTCGCTTCTCCAGATCTAACAAGTGTCACGTTATTACTTCTTAGTAATTTACTATGAAATAAATCTTCCGCGTATGCCTTTCCTGAAAAAGGGAAGTAATTTGTCAATATTAAGTTTTCCTTACGATGCATTAAACAACCTCCGCATAACCAATCTATATCATAGAATAAATTTGGCATATCTGGAATACCGAAATTAATGCCTGATTTGCTGATCTTACCAGGCTGATAACCACCTCTTCCATTTGCTATGAAATAGAAAAAAGTATTGAACCAAACTAACTTAATATCAGATGGAATAAGAAATGAATGATATTTCTTTGTTATATGATCATATAACTTGGGACCCGCGGCTACGCTTTTGCTTGAAACTACTGTTTCTAATAGTTTTTCGATACAATATAAATCTAATATAATGTCATCATCCAACTGCAAAACGTATGGACACGTAGCCTTTTTGAATCCAACCACTCGCTGAGCAACTTGTCCCCGAACTGTTGTTTTTACTACTTTTATATTTGAATAACTATAACGTTTTACGTTCTTCGCATATTCGACTGGGATACATATTAAAATTTCCTTAGGTACAATTGAACTGTTATTTAAACTTTCTATAGTACCCTCTAGAGACACTTCACCAAGAGTGGCAATAACTACTGAAACGTTATTATTCGTCATTAGTTAAACATTTAATATTACTTATGGAGTGATACGAGATGTGCCAATTTATTACCAAATTATAAATTAAACTCTTCTATTGACATGTTTTGAAAAGAGTCTCTGTTCCATTCTTTGATATCCATAAACTTATCTAGAATGGAATGTATTATTACCTGATGACAACATTCAACTATTCCGTAAGTATAAGCGGGAACGAAAATCGAAAACTTCGATTTTTTAATAGATAAATTATCAGGTTTGAGGCCGGAAAAAGCTAGCGTATTAATATCATTAGTGTTACAATAATCAATTACATTGACAATATTTCTACTATTTCCACTTGAGCTAATCGTTACTACTAAATCATTTTTATCTATTTTGTTTATTTTAAGAAATTCCACGCCTGCATCATCATAGGAATAATCATTCGATAGTGCAGTTAGTAGTGAACTATCAGAAAGAGAATAAGACAAAATCCCCCCATTTTTCGAAAAATCTAAAGCCATATGATTTGCAAATGCAGCACTGGCGCCATTCCCAAAAAAATAAATTTTATTATGTGACTTTTGCATCGAACAGAGAATCGAATTTATTTCCGCAAAGAAGACTCCAATCTCACTTGGCCTTTGCTTGATTGAATAACAGCTGTTTTTTAATGATTCATTTATGCAATTAAAATAATTATTTTGATACATCCTCGTAGATTTAAAATTAATAATAAACGCCTATCTCTGCAATATATATTTTCCCAATCAAAAACGTAAATTTCTTCGGAATATATTAAACCAAATACTACCTTTATTACTGTGACGCGCATGAAGTGGTATTCTGTGTAAATATTTTGATTTAATGTTAGTATTCAAATAAGGATAACTAGTAAATATTTTCTGACATCCGTTGTCGAGTAATAATTCTACTTGGCGCATCGAAAAGCATGTTTCCGGTTGGCCAAAAGGAAAAGAAAATAACTTTCTATAGTTCGGAAACTTTTCTAATAGTTTCTCGTTTTTGTTGTACATCTCTAACAGCTTATTATCTGACAAAAGCAAGGGTACATAATGTTTGTAAAGATGATTACCGTAAAAGACGAGATTATCTTCAGATAGCGACTTTAAATCATTGACATCACCAAATTCTCCAACAAATTCATCTACTTCCTCTTTAAAGTTTTTATTCTTACTTTCTAAATAAGAATTTACAATTTCTTGAGAACAAAATAAGAATTTTGGTTTACCCTTAGTATTTAAATCCTTCGGTAAATTTAAGAATTTAACGAAATCACTTTTTTTATCACATAGATAAGTGATCAAACCAGACCAGAAAATTTCACCTTTAATGGGTGCCATATTTAAAAAGATAAGAGATGGTGTTTCATACTTTTTCAAAATTGGCACAGCATTTGTAAAGTAACTTTTAAAACCGTCATCAAACGTTATTAATGCTGCGTTTTTTGGCATTTTATTAGTCGACAAATCATCTGGACTTATGACATTGAAGTTTTTATTAATAAAATCTATCTGAAAATCAAAAGTATCCGGAGAAACATTAAGATCATATTTATGACTGAACTCACTAGGACTTGAAGACACATCATGGTAACAAAAAATCGTTAATTTATTCTTTGTTAAGTAATTACCCACTGGGCTAAGTATAGTGCCAACAACTGATCTAACAAAATATTTAAGCAATTTCATAACAATACTGAATTAAATATTATCAGTATCTGCAATCACAAAATGAACTTTGTCAATACTGTTTAGTTTTTCGAATATTTTATCTTTGTAACATATTAGTGGAATATTGGATAAATTCAAAAAACCATTTTTCCTGAAATACGTGAAATATGGTGAAGAAGAATCACACCAAAGAGAAACAGACTTAGCTCCTATATCTAACGCTTTAGATTTAATAATTCTCAAACAATTATTTAATGCAGATACGTGGTCTGGTAAAAATAAAAAATCGGCTATAACTAGGTTTGTACCTGACTCATCTGATAAGATTCTGTATGCACAGAATCCGACTAATTCTTCAGATGATCTTACATATAAAATTACATATTTTTCAGGATTTTTAAAATAGCGCCATGACATAGTCAGAGAATTCTTTGCAAAAATAAAATCCCAATTAGCCGAAGCTGAATGCCAAAAACCATTCCAATCTTCCGGTATATCCAATCGTTCATGTATAGAATATGCTTTATCACTTTTAACAAAAAGAGTCGAAAGAGCAATACATAAGCGAGTTAAAGTATTAAATATAAGATCCACTAAGAAAGAAAAAAACCATCCTAACTTTGGCCTTAATACCGTCTCTATTCTTAACGGCAGTTTCAAAACTCTAATATCAAAAGCGTTAATTATGTCAAAATTTGCCCTCTTTTTATAACCTGGTAAAGATTGGTTATTTGGAGTTCCATAAACAAATTTTATTCCATCTTTATTCGCTTGTTCCCTTGAAAAATTAATGAGTTTAGAAAATAGACCATTACCCTGATAATGTGAATCTGTGTAGGTATCGCCAATTTCTCCTGCGGATATCAGAGATTGATTTAGCAAAAGTGATTTTGGGGTGATTGATGTAGTTGCAATAATTTTTCCATCATCTTTAAATAAATTAACAAAACCTATTCGAAATGGATTTTTGAAAATTTTCCAGAAAAATAAACCCATCCTTCCATATCGATTTTTACCCGTATACTGTTTTTTAAAAAAAAGATCAATATCATACAGATCAGCATTTTCAGGTTTAATAGACTCTATATTCATAACATTTAATTATACATTATTTTTTTCTTTTAATGACTACGTTACTTAGCGCTTCAATATTTAATTTGGCAAATTGATTTTCACATATAGCCTTAGCCATCTTCAAGTTAGACTTATGATGTTTAAAATTATTTCCTATGTCATCACTTATACATGATAATAACTCAACTGGGCTATTAATAACCATTCTCCACTTTTGCATTTTATACAACGGATCGATTGATATTTCGTTAGGTAATTTTAAATATAAAGGTCTTAATCCTTCAGAAATAGCTTTATATATAGCTGTAGAGCCCCTATATAATACCCAAGCGCAGCGTCCGATATCTTTCTCAATAGAATCTGAGGATAAAATAATATTATGAGGAAGGTTATTTAACTCCTGAATTATTGTCCCTAATTTCTCAAATGATAGACTTGGGTGTAATCGCCAAATGAAAGTAATATCTTGTCTTTGTAAGGCACAGGCTAATGAAAATTTAAATAAATGTATGCACTCAGATTCAAACCCTTCAGGTATTACTAGACATACAGGACTACCCTTTAATCTTTTAGTTATGGGCATTCCATTATGCTCAACAATTCCTCGAGTTGATCCGAGAACAGAAATTGGAATATTTTTAAATAATACTGATTTTTCTAACTCCTGCTTTCCATCAAGTCCTGCTGTAAGTATTATGTCAGGATTATATTGTGCAGATAATGTTCTTCGAATTGCATTAGACATACGGAAAACACCAGTAATCTGATAGGAAATACATTTGATATTCAAGGATACTTCTCTAGCAGCAGCAAAAGCGATGCGTTCAAATGCATGACCCTCATAAGGCAGAACTATAACCTTTGGTCTTAACCTTGTGATCAAAGCGTGAATTTGATGCTCAAATCTTAATGTAGCTTGTGCTCCTGTCGATAAAGCTTCTTTTGAGGCGCCCCTTAATATTGACTTATAAAGACTTCGTTGCTCTTTTTGTGCAAGCCTCTTCAATTTATTAGCCTCTTTTTTGAGACGTTTTCGTATTGCAATTTCGCTTTTTAGATTCAGGGAGCTCGATAAGAATAATCGTGGCACCCTACTTTTAACAAACTTTTTATTAAATATGGAATGGCGAATACTGAAATGACATATGGAGGCAACTGCAACTGATCGATTATTCTTAATTAAATCATTTGGCATACTGCCAAAATAGAAATCCTCCTTTTGACTGTATTGATTGGAGTTTAGCAAATGTGAAATGAATAAATAGTCTACATTTTCAGGCAACTTATCCTTAGTAAACCAAAGTTGTCCATTACAATTGATTGCTCTATAAATCGCTCTACACCACAAGACTTTACACCTAACAACAAATTTAATTTGACTAAAAGTCTTCTTCATGCTTCTTTCTGGAAGAAAAAGATCACGGTATCTCGCCAATATAATAGGGTGCTCTCTAATTACATGCAGCCACGGAATCGCAACTCTTGCATTTTGAGTGTTAGGTAATAAAAGAATCTTATTACATGCTTCACATAGTTCTATGTACTGATTCTTATCAATCATGAATGAAGGTTAGAAATAAAAACATATTTAAATGATCTTGCTTAAATTGACGATATAAAAAATTATAACCAATCTTTAAATACATACCTAATATAAAGAAAGAAGCTTGTTAGATTTGAGCATAGAGTTTGAGTATTTCCATATTACTATCAGTTGATTTCAAAATACTGTTAAATCGCTTGCATAGTTCTATGTACTCTTTTTTGCTATTCATTACAAATAGAAATTACATTACATGGAGCCCCGTCCGCCTCACTAATTTGTAATGGAGATATAATAACTTTATTTGGTGTAATTGACAACTCTTCTAAATTCATATCTTCTAAAATCAAGATATCATTATTAATCAAAAAAGCTAAATGAGCTTTTTTACCCTCTGCACGATCCGATTTACTGGTTAATGATATCATGTCAAACCCAAAAACTCTTAAATGAGGGAAACGGTTTCTTAATAATTCAGCAAAAGAAGAGGGTATAACAGGTTGTGATTTCCAGTAGATATCATCATTTCTATTTTTTCCAAAACCAGATTTAAAGATTAATAATTCTATATCAGTTGGTACATTTCTAATTTGATCTGGTAATTCTGAAATATCACAATCAATAAGACCTACTTTATTAAATATCCAAAACGATGCCTCGTAGTTAACTAATTTCTTTCCATTACTACTAAAATGAAACGGAAAATCTATATGTGTACCTATGTGATTGTTAAAACAAACATTTAAAGAGTTTGATGTATCTCCGTTGTCAATAGAAGATTTTTTCGAGATTTTAATTTGATCCTCGTATCCTCCATACACTGGAATATGATTATCAATAAAATATGACAAAAAAGAAATTTTCATGGTTAAATTATTTTATTAATAACTCTTTAGCTTTCTTGAAAATTAATTTATTTGATGCTAAAACTTCATACTTCAATCCTTGAGTTTTTTTATAAAAGATCATTCCACCTGCTTCTTTAACTAAGGATAAACCAGATGCAACATCCCATAAAAAGATATCTTTTTCGTAATAAACATCAAATACACCCTCTGCAACGTAAGCTAGCATCAAACTGGCAGAGCCGATAGCTCTAATCTTTTTGAATTTTTGAACATTTGTAACAAAACATAATAGATTTGCAGATTCGTAATTAGCACCGGATGGAAACCCTGTGGCTAAGACGGCATTATTAATATCAGATACCTGCGATACGTTTACATATTGATCGTTTTTTTTTGTTCCTTTATCTATATAACTGCTATACAATGAATCGTCAAAAATATTCTTGACTACCCCAAGTATTGGCTTAGCGTTATCCCATAGCGCTATAGATATACTAGAACATGGGAATTGTCTACTAAAGTTTAATGTTCCATCAAGCGGATCAATAATCCAACACTGACTAGAAATATTTACATTTTGATTGTTAATTTCCTCTGAAATTATAGGAATTTCAGTGTGCTTTAGCTCATTTATTATACATCGATTTATTTCTTCATCTGCCAATGTCTTAATGTCTTTATTTTTACTAGATAGTATAACTGCATCACTGATGAATTTCTTCGCAATTATATAAGCTTTATTCGACGCATTTACTGCTATTTTGTTTAAATTCATTTTTAAACTTTAATATTATATTTGTTTTTCCAATCATCGTCAGAATAATAAATCCCAAAAACTAATTTCATAGTTTCCAGTGCATCGTAACTCGTTCCTGATTCAACTGGAAGATCGTTTAGGATTACTGAGGCAAACTCGAAAATCTCATCTCTCCAGGAATTATCCTCTAGAAATTTGATAGTTTTTGTTTCCATTAATCCATTCTTATTCTCTTTACTTTTTGTGCCAATAGTAATTCTTTCTTCTCCATAACTTTTAGAACCTGAAAGGATACCATTTAACTCAATGTGACCATTAGATAAGGAGATTTCTAAATTAAATTTATGTTGCCATTGGGTGGCCGAAGAGTTTAACATTGCTACTCTCCCTTTTTCATCTTTCAATAGAGCATACGCATTATCTTCAACATCATGATTCCAAAAATCATTAGAAATAAAACTTTTAATCTCTTTAAATTCTCCGCTAAATAAACGCATTAAATCTAGCATGTGTATGCCTTGATCTAACAATATGCCTCCCCCGGCTAATTTACGATTTGATCTCCAACCTCCAGAAAAAGGTATGACACTACTTTTCCCGTAAACTCCTCTAAGGTTAATTATTGTACCTAATTCTTCCGATTTTATTAAATCCAGTGCTTTTTGTACCGATTGATGATAACGGTGGTTAAAGCCATATTTCAACTTTAATTTAGGAAATGCTTTTTCAATTTTAATTACTTCTTCAATTTCTTTAACATTCATTCCCGGTGGTTTCTCGCAAAAAACATGCAACCCATTCTTCAAAGAATTAATGGTTACTTCAGCAGCAATATTATTAGTTAAACACACAAATATTACGTCCAAATCTTCCTGACTTAATAGATCCTTATAGTTCTTGTAACAATTAATTTCTGAATATTCTAAACTTTTTTCAAATGAATTTTGCTCACATATGGCTGTAACTTTCAAAGAAGGATGCTGATTAATGTATTGAAAACGCCTTTTTCCTACTACACCAAATCCGGCAATTGCAACTTTTAATTTATCCATAGTTATCAGTATTTATTTAGTTTCATTTCTATATCTAATTAAATGTTCTATGGCAGATAATCCCATGGCTACAACGGCTTCATGTGAATTGCCTCCGGTATGAGGCGTACAAATCAGATTCGGCAATTCTAATAAGTCTTCATTCAGAACAGATTCAGATTCATATACGTCGAGTGCAGCTCCTAAAATTATATTATTTTCAAGCGCAAATTTTAAATCTATTTCGTTAATAATGCCTCCTCTTGCTGTATTTATCAAAAGGGCTGTTGATTTCATCATGTTAAGTACTTCAGAATTAATTAGGTTTGAAGTTTCCTCATTTAAAGAAGTATGAATCGTTATAATATCAGCATTCTTATAAATTTCTTCTTTAGAAACGAATCTTAAATTGTGAAGGCTTGCATAATCACTAATATCTATAATATCATTAACCAAAAAATTACAACCAAAAGGTTTTAAAAGCGAAACAAGATCTTTACCTATGTTACCCAAGCCGATTATTCCTATCGTTTTCCCGGTAAGTTGAGTGCCTCCGTTTTTATTCCAAATCATTTGTTTAAGTTGATTCGATGTTGTGTACAGATTACGTGAAAGCATCAACATAAACCCCAATGTCATTTCGGTAACTGATCTTTTATTAACACCTCCCGTCCATCCTATTTGAACATTTCGTTCTTTACAAGCATTTAGATCTATGTTATCTAATCCAACTCCGTACTTAGAAATCATTTTTAATTTTGGTAATTTCTCTAAGATGGAGGGTGTTATTAGTTCTAAACCGACAATTGCTGCTTCAGAATCAGAAAAATAATCAACCAAGTCAGATCCATTAACCCGAACTCCTTCGGTGTTAACTTCAGCATCAGGAAATTCTTTTAAAAGGCATTCAACTAAATATTTATTTTTGGAGAATGCAATTGTAGAAACTTTAACCTTCATTAAGGTTTATATTTATATAATTCATAAAGTTCGTCTTTTGCCATTTTTTTTTCAACTCTTATTAAATCTTGGGGAGTATCTACCCCATCAACATTTAAATTAGTTTCAATCATATTTATTGCAATATCATTTTCAAGAAACCTATTCATATCTACAGATTCTATTACTTCTAATTTTGTCGGATTTAAAGAAATATAATTAATAATTGCATCTCTTTTAAAAGCTATCAATCCTAATTGTCTAAAATAATTAACCTTGTTTTTATAGTTTCTGTTTGAGGGTATAGCTTCTCTTGACATGTAAATTGCTTTGTTATTATGATTTACAACAACCTTGACAATGTCAGCACTACTTATTTCTTCAGGCTCGTACAATTTAACCATCAAATTTGTAACCTCAATATTATTATCATCAACAAATGGCACTATCATTTTTGATAACATTTGAGGATGAACCAATGGCTCGTCACCCTGAATCATGATTATAATATCATATTTTAAATTCTCTTGTTTTTCAATTTTCAACAAAGCTTCACCAGTACGCTCCGTTGCTCTTTCATGAATATCCGATGTCATTATAGCTTTTCCACCTATACTCTTTATATACTCATATATTTCTTGATCACAAGTTGCTACATATATTTCATCTAAGTCGAGACACATCTTAGATCTTGTATAACAATGTTCTATCATAGGAATACCGAGAATTTTCTTCATAGGTTTTCCTGGAAATCTTGAGGATGCCATTCTAGCTGGAATTATTCCTAATTTTTTCATTTAATATTTTTTAATTGCTTTCTAATAGAACTTCCTAAAAAATACGCGTCAAAGCCAAAAGCAATAAAATCATATCCTTCACTCATTTTTTCTACTACGAGTTTATGGTCAATAGGGACAATATGAAAACCTATTAATTTATTATATTTTTTCGCTATTGTGAGATAGTCGTCAATTGCACTTAAAACTTTAGGATCATTTAACTTTCCTGTTTTCCCCAAAGAACCAGACAAATCATATGGTCCGATAAATGTGCCATCAATTCCATCTGTTTGTAAAATTAAATCTAGTTCCTTTATAGCGTTGATATGTTCAATTTGAACTATTAATTTTAATTCCTTAGTCTTATTGTCACGATAATTCTCAAAATCAAACCCATAACCTTGAGCTCTTGATAAGCCAACTCCTCGTTCGCCTAGAGGAGGGTATTTAAACGAGTTTACAGCCGCTTGAGCTTCATTTACTGACTTTACATTAGGGACTATCATTCCATCTGGACCAGCGTCTAAAACTCTTTTTATTATTCTTGAGTTATTTTCTCCTATTCTGACAAAGGCTTTCAATCCCTTGGATTGTATTGCTATTATGAGTTCTTGCATTTTAGCAAAATCAATAACAGTATGTTCCATGTCAATACACAACCAATCAAATCCAGCATCGGCCATGACTTCAACAATTGAAGAGTGACCAATAGTTATCCAAGAACCAATAGATGCAGTATTTTTCATATTTATATATTTTAATAATCTATATTAAATCCAAAATGGACCTTTCTTTTTTGATCCCAAAATCCCTTCATTAAGTCTACCATTCTCTGAAGGTTTAAAAAAAGAGGCTAGTGTATGAAAAACAGAAATATTTCTAGCTAAATTTTTTATATGATTGTATAAATCATTTCTTTGACTTTTCATAAAAGTGTTTTAATTAATTCTTTCCCAGATTTGATTTGAACTGCCTTTTCTATTTTTATTATACTTGTAATCTGCTCTGGATAAACCAGAATCTAATAATATTTTTTCGCACTCAAATTTTCGTTCAAGCCATTTTTCTGATAATTCAATTAGTACTCCTTTAACTGTATTTAAAACTTTTATTCCTCCATTAAGTATAAGTAGTTCTATTCCATCAACATCAATTTTAATATAGTCTGGAGTTGATATCCCTAAAGTTCTAGTTATTTCATCAATAGAGATTGCAAAAACTGGGTAACTAAAAATTACTTCCATTTCTTCTCCATCTTCACCATATGTTTTATCATATGAGGATAATGCACCACCAATATCGGTTGAACTCATATTTAGATTACCTGTTCCCATCATATCATTAACTGCAAAAGGCATTATAGTTACGCTAGCAGTTAATTTATTTAGATAAATGTTTCTAGCTAAAATTTCTAAATTAAAAACAGA
>CESE01029591.1_pt1 | contig 17755 bp, 14 predicted proteins | sample 350271 | NCBI WGS metagenome assembly CESE01 (sample SAMEA2621536, study PRJEB7988) | marine metagenome | isolation source: saline water (ENVO:00002010), including | reverse complement strand
TCACAGACACACCCAGTATGGGATTGCATAACCATAGGACGGTCATGTATTTGAAGACGTTAGTTAGCTGGGTTCACCCGAGTATAATAACAAAGAAGACATTTTAAGATTGACAGAATGAAGGATAGAGTAAAAAGGATACCGATAGAAGGTTTAAAAGAGAATAATGAGCATTCTGATCAACAGAAGCCAGCAGGTGATGTGTCTGGTGCAGAGCTCAAACCAAAGACAAATGAAGAGCTAAATGCAGAGAAACCTGCTAGAAAAGAAAGAAGACAAGCTTCAGAAGCAGAACTTAACAATCCGCTGCATGGAGTAAAACTAGCCGAGATTTTAGAACGTCTGGTGGCACATTATGGCTGGGAGTATCTGGCTGAGCGGGTAAAAATTCGTTGTTTCAGTAATAACCCTTCAATGAAATCAAGCCTAGGATTTTTAAGAAAAACCAAATGGGCTCGCATACATGTTGAAGACGTCTATCTAGATATGTTGGAAGAACAAGAGAACTAAATTTCTCAGATAATCTACCACAGGCTTAAACTTGTCGAACCAAATCAACTCATGCGCTAATGTCAGCTAGTTGAAAAAACCACCAAAGCATCATCAAGCAGTAAAATAACTTTTATACTGCCAAACCCTCGGCAAAAATTCAACCAACAGCACAGGATAAAACAGCAAATCAGTAATCATATTTCCAGTATAAAAAGGCATGTTATCCTCAATGATAGTGCTTTGTTCTGCGCGGTGAGAAATATGTTTGTGTTTCCATTTCTTAAGAGGGAAAGGCAGCTTTCGGCCTTCATCTATGAAATAGCACTTGTTCTCTGACACTTCGTTTTCAGTTATTTCACTGACCCACTAGCCAGCTAAGGCAGTTTTAAATGTACCACATCACCCTTTTGGATCCCCCAAATTCTATTAGCTGAGCACCAGGCGGCAGTAAGTATTTGAACAAATCACTATCAAACCGATTGTTTACGGCCATTAAATCTCCAGTTACCTTTGAACGAAGTGTAATATTCATAACGACAATTAACCACTTCTACTCGAATTAGGCCTAACAAAACTCTAGTCATTCTGAATAGCTAACTTAAATCTCAGTTGAGACGAGAATTCTTGCCATTCATGTTTTTTTATTTTGATGACTCTACGGCATAGGCACATTATAGACACCTAATTTATTTCTGATGATATTCTTAACATGAAACTCTCCCGGCTCAGGGATGTCCTCATACAAGTCAAAGGTTACGCAGCGATCTGGTAATGCTTCAAAAACCATGAGAAATCGCTCACCAGCATCCAGCCATTGCCAGTTTGGGTATTGCCCCACATTATCTGAATAGACAAGCTTTGATCGTTTTCCGGTCTGGTTACAAATCAGACATGTCGATTTCCATATGCGCACAGATGTAGAAAACGAATACCAACTTCTTACTGTGACCTGCTTTTCAACATTTACCTTTTGTTCTGTTTGCAGTTCGACATTGTACTTCTTAACCTTTTCAGGTGTTGCTATTTCCATTTGTTTTGTAATAATCAGATACAAAATAACAAAAGGAGTTCGTAAAGTATTTACGGACTGTTTTTTTGTTTAGGAATTGGGCAAGCCATCCTAAATATTACTTATCATTTTCTGATATCAAATATTTTTTATTTATCTAGAGTTAAGTTCTTCCTAAACAGAGGTTATCTGAAGTTTAACTCGACTCTTATTCTTGAGAGATGTGTAAGTTGATACTATCTTTAAATACACTGTCGGCTTAATCTCTGATTTACTTTAACTTTGAAAGATCTGCACTTGGCAGTTGTCAAATTTCACTTCTTATGAAGAATCTCATTTTAGCATGCATGTTCATGGCTAGTTTAGGCGCTTTTAGCCAAATTGATGATGGGAGTATTGCTCCTGATTTCACACTTACCGATTGGTACGGGGAAACACATAACCTGTATTCCTACTTGAATGACGGTAAGACTGTTTTTCTAGAAATTTTCGCTGCGCACTGTCCGAGTTGTTGGGGTTATCATCAAACAGAACGACTGAAAAACATGTACAATTTATATGGTCCAGAAGGAACAGATGAAGTAATGGTTTTAGCGTTGGAATATGACCAATACAATACTGTTAACGCCTTTACAGGCATCGGAGAAGTATGGAATACTGCAGGAAATTGGTTGGAGGGAACACCTTATCCTCAGTTTAATGTAGAGGGAGCAGACAGAGAGGTGTTTGTAGATTTTAATGTAACGTTCTATCCTGTGGTGTACAAGATTTGTCCAGACAGAATTACAGAACGGATGAGTACATCAACTCTAGAAGACGAACTCTATGAGGAGGTGCAAGAATGCGAACCATTGTCTATTAAGAAACAAATAGAGATTTGGAGTGTTTATTTCGAGGCGGTTTCTAGAGACGTAATTGTGAATAGTTCAGCAGAACTTAGATCACTTGCCATTATAAATCTGCAAGGTCAATTGGTTAAAACCATTGATTCTATTTCTAATTCGAGGATAGATGTGAGTGAGCTTGATAATGGAATTTATTTATTCGAGTTTAAAACAGAACATGGATCAGTAGTGGAGAAGCTCAATCTGTATTAGTGTTTCGACTTTCTTACCTCCTCTGATATCAGTGCTCTGAAGTTTAAAAAAAAGTGTAGAATTAAAGAGCTTTGCAACGCAAGTAGGAATCGCTAAAACCGTTCTACAAACGAGTTAAATATGCAGAGCTAGATAAAAGTGAACTCTATGTTACAGGCTGTTAAGTAGATTAAGTGTATATTTAACACTATGTTAAAAAAAAAATCTCTTCGTCTTCCTCTTTTATCAGTTTTAGTCATAGTGTCTTCCGCCTTAGGAATAGCCCAGGATGTGCAAGATGATTTTGAAGGAAATGGAACCATTGCCACTTGGTTTGGTGATGACTGTGGAATGAACATTAATTTCACCAATCCATTTCAGCAGGGAATCAACACTTCAGCCACGGTGTTGAAGTATAATGATACAGGAGGTCAATATGCCAACGTAAGGTTTGATGCGGTTAGCAATTTTGATTTCACTACCAAAAATACGTTTAGATTAAATATTTATGTCCCTTCTAGCGGAATAACTGGAGGGTCACCTAATCAAGTTTCTCTTAAACTCCAAGACGGAACACTAGACGAACCATGGATTACTCAAAGCGAAATAATAAAACCATTACAGCTAGACCAGTGGCAAGAGGTTACGTTCGATTTTGAAAATGATAACTCCAATAACCTTGATGTATCTTCCCTTCCACCCATCCAAAGAACAGATTTTAACAGAATAGTGATTCAGGTAAACGGAGAGAACAACAATGATTTAGTTCTAGCCTATCTAGATGACGTACTGTTTTATGAAACGATAAGTACTTCTCCTGTATTTGATTATCTGGTGTGGTCTGATGAATTCGAAGGCTCAGGAGCTATTAATGAATTAAACTGGTTTCACCAGACACAGATTCCTAGTATTGGAAGTTGGTATAATAATGAGCAGCAGCATTATACTGATCGTGTAGAAAACGCGTTCGTTAGTGAGGGAAATTTAAATGTAGTGGCCATTAATGAGACATTCTCAGATCAGGGCATTACCAAGCAATATACCTCTGCTAGACTAAATTCTAAATTTGCATTTACCTATGGGAAAGTAGAAGTAAGAGCCAAGCTACCGAGTGGAACAGGCACATGGCCTGCTATCTGGATGTTGGGTCAAAACATTACTGAGAACGGAGCCTATTGGCAAACCCAAGGATATGGAACCGTTCCATGGCCAGCGTGCGGTGAAGTAGACATAATGGAGCATTGGGGTTCTAACCAAAACTATGTGCAGAGCGCTATGCACACGCCTTCTAGCTCTGGAGCTACTGTGAACCATGGAGGGCAGTATTTAGCCACTGCTTCTTCAGAATTTCATGTGTACGAGATGGATTGGAATTCAGATAGAATAAGATTTAGCGTAGATGGAATAACTCATTATACGTATCATCCAGAGGTTCAGAATGCAGACACATGGCCGTTTGATGCTCCGCAGTACATTCTTTTGAACTTCGCTATTCAGGAATCTATTACCAATGCCTTTACTCAAGATGCTATGGAGATCGATTATGTGAGGGTATACCAAACGAACCCTTCCTCAGTGAATGAGGAAGTCTCATTAATAGAAATGAGTATATACCCCAATCCAACAAAAGAACTCTTAACCTTACAATTACAAGAGGGGAATCAACTTGACAAAGCTGTTTTATACAACACCCTAGGTCAAGCTCTAAAGACATTTAACACTGTTTCAATAGCATTGACAGATTTAGCTGCAGGCACTTACTTTTTAAGAGTAACGACTTCTTGGGGTGATATTACTAAACGAGTAATTAAACAATAAGGGGGATTTTTTAAAAAAAAATCACCCTGCTTAAAGTTCATTGCTCTTGGCTCGATTGATTATCATTATCTTTAATGTCATGACTTCAATACAAGCTCGTTTCTACATTGTTTTCTCTGTGTTTTTTACTTTAATCTCTTTATCCTGTATAGCCCAGGATGTGCAGGATGATTTCGAGGGGAATGGCACCATCACCAGTTGGTTTGGAGATGCTTGTGGAATGAATAATAGTTTTTCTAACCCCGTTCAACAGGGAATAAACACATCGCCTACAGTACTAGAATACAATGATACAGGAGGGCAATATGCCAATGTGAGGTTCGATGCAGCGAGTAACTTTAATTTTGCAGTAAAGAACAGCTTCAAACTGAGTATTTACGTTTCTTCAGTTGGTATAACTGGATCAGCTCCTAATCAAATTTCACTAAAACTGCAAGATGGAACTTTGGCAGAGCCATGGGTTACTCAGAGTGAAATAATCAAGCCAATACAACTTGACCAGTGGCAGGAATTCTCTTTTGATTTTGAAAACGATAACTTTATTAATTTAGATGGGGGCTCACTTCCCCCGATTCAAAGGACTGATTTTAATAGAATAGTGATCCAAGTGAATGGAGAGAATAACAATGATTCTGTTCTAGCCTATTTGGATGACATTTTATTTTATGAATCTGATGATACTGGAACATCGGATCCAGATCCAGTTTTTGACTACCTCGTATGGTCAGATGAATTTAATGGTTCTGGAGCTATAAATACGCTAAACTGGTTTCATCAAACTGAGATCCCTAGTTTTGGGAGTTGGTATAATGACGAGCAACAGCATTATACTGACCGAGTAGAGAATTCATTTGAAAGTGGGGGCAATTTAAATTTAACAGCTATCAACGAAATATTCGTTGATCAGGGTTTTACAAAACAGTATACGTCAGCTAGGCTGAATTCTAAATTTGCATTCACTTATGGAAAAGTAGAAGTAAGAGCCAAACTTCCATCAGGAGCCGGCACTTGGCCTGCTATATGGATGTTGGGCCAAAATATTTCGGAAGGAGGCGCCTATTGGGAGACTCAGGGTTTCGGAACCACCCCTTGGCCTGCCTGCGGTGAAGTAGATATTATGGAGCATTGGGGCACGAACCAAAATTATGTGCAGAGCGCCATGCATACACCATCTAGTTCTGGGGGAACAGTTAATCTTGGAGGACAGCTCGTACCTTCAGCTTCCACAGAATTTCATATATATACTATGGAATGGAACTCTGAAAGAATCACATTCAGCGTAGATGGAAACACACATTACACGTATAATCCACCAGTGAAGGATTCCAGTACCTGGCCTTTCGATGCTCCTCAATATCTGTTGTTGAATTTTGCCATACAGCCTGCTATTGCAGCTTCTTTCACAGAGGATGTCATGGAAGTCGATTTTGTGAGAGTTTATCAGACTAATCCAGAATTGTTTTGTCAAGGAGACATAGATAACAATGGGACCATAGATATTATTGATCTAGGACTGCTACTGGGTGATTTTGGATGTTCGGAATTTGATTGTGCTGCTGATTTAAATAATGATGGGTCTACTAATCTGGGAGATCTTTCAATCTTCTTAATTGTATTTGGTGCTTTGTGTGATTGATGAAACGATAAAGGCTAATTCTATAACGACAGATACAGAAAGAGATAAGGTTATGGCGTTTTAAAATCCCACCTGTAAAAAACATTGAAGCTTTAGCTGTTTAGTTTACTCCGTAGGATTACTATTCTCTAGAAATAGAGACGCTATACCCGCTATTTAACTCCGTCTTTTGTGACAGAACGCTAACGACATAAAATACTGTTTATCAGTAGTTATGGCGGCTTTTGTTTCGGCTTCATGCAACTTTACACGTTTTTGTTTAGTCTCTCTACCAACCCTAACAGGTTTTTAATTACGTGTTAAGGAAAACAACTATACTTTTTTATGAAAACAAAAACGCTATTCCTCACCCTTGCGCTTGCTTTATTATTCCCTTTTTTATCTTATTCACAGTCTGTCACAGTCAATATCCTTCAGAACATGTGTTTTGATGATGGCTCTGCCGAATTAATTTTAACAGACATACCTGAACCAGTAACAGTTTCTTGGCATAATACATCTACGAATGATTATTATGAAGGAATGAATCCTATCACGCTTAAAGATGGCGGCTATACAGTTACTGTTATTGATCCAGATGGATTAGAATACATAACATATACTTGGATAGGCGCTAATGTTTTTTGGTATCCGGCTTTTTGGCCGGGAAGTTTAGCTCCTTGTCCAGGAGGCACGGCTTCAGTAGAAATATTAATCCCGCAGGGGATGCCTGGCTTTGATATTTATGTAAATGATGAACTAGATGGAAGTACTCTAGATATGACTTATGAAACTAGTCCATTACCAATTGGACTGCACGATATTTACATCCTAGATGCGAATGGATGTAGATCTGGGTACTCTGGTCAGGAAACAGACTCGAGTCAAGTAGAGGTAATAGGATTTACTGATCTACTTTATGAATTGAGCTATGTAGAAACCTCCTGTGGTGTATATGCGGTATCTGCAGAATTAACAAATGAATCCGCTCCTCCTTACGTAAACTACTGGTCTTACTGGCATGATGGAGTAGGGGTAGAAGAATACTCAGAAACGCTAGAAGGCATTTCCACAGGAACCAGCGTAACCTATATTTCTACAGATGCCAATGGTTGTGAAATGTCTTTCTCTGAATTTATCTCTGAACCAAATGCTCTCCAAGCTTGGGCAAGCGTAATACCCGCTAACTGTCCTAATGATGATGGAGCTATAAATATGACCGTTTATGGCGGAACAGCCCCTTACGCTTTCGAATGGAGTAATGGAGCCACTACAGAAGATATCAGTGGATTGGCTTATGGAAATTACACACTATCTGTTACAGATGTAGAAGGTTGTGCGAATCAGTTTTATAAGCACGTACCTCTTACTTCAGATGTAAATGTGTCTGGTCTGGCTACACCTCCAAACTGTGAAGAAAACATAGTAGGAGATATCAATATTGCAGCCAATGGAGGTGCAGAACCTTACATTTTTGGGTGGAGCACTGGTGAGAGTACAGAGGATATTCCGGTTGATCAGTTTGGGTACTATTATGTAAACGTAACTGATGCAGAGGGCTGTGTTAGCGGAAAATCATTTTATATTCCCATCTCTAATCCATGTTATGCTTATGTTACAGGCTCTGCATATTATGATTTAGATGGAAACTGTACTGAAAACGCAGAAGACTTCCCCATGAATAGTTATGTAACTAGTACAAATGGAAGCCCATTATACTACACTGGATCTAATTCAAATTATTACAGAAGATTTCTGTCTGACGTAGAATTAACGGCCAGTGCATCTGGTTATACATTGAATTGTCCTGCAGAAGATGTAGCCCTAGAATTTGTACCCAACCAAACATATACAGGTGTAGATTTTTATCTGCAACCTGAATCACTAGATGATGATTTATGTGTAAGCGGGTGGGGGTCTAATCCTGTACCTGGATTCGATGGATACTATCACATGTACGTTTCTAATCCAGGAACTACAGTTCAAAATACGTCTGTTACCCTAAACTACACTACACTTATAGATTTCACATTGAGTAGTCCTGCTCCATCTAGTATAGATGAAGAAAGCGGAACGGTTACTTGGGACTTAGGAACCATCAATCCCAATTCAGGAAGTACCATAAATATTTATTTTCACACAGATGCTTCTGTAGAACTAGGAGAGGAAGTAGCATTTTTAGCAGAGATTAACGGAGTTATAGCTGATGTAAACCCTGCAAATAATACCTCTGAGCTAGTACGTACTGTAGTAGGATCATACGATCCTAATGATAAGCAAGTTACCCCTTCAGGAGTAGGAGAAAATAATAGGATAGATCCACTCACAGATGAGTTGATTTATAAGGTGAGATTCCAAAACACGGGAACAGCTCCGGCAGTAAATGTGGTTATCCAGGATGAGATCGATATGAATACGTTAAATATTCAGACGTTAGAAGTATTGAACACCTCTCATGATTTAACGGATATAATGATAGATGGAAATAAAGTGTTCTTTGCATTCGAAAACATCATGCTTCCAGACAGCACTGCAGACTTAGAAGGAAGTCAGGGGTATGTGAGTTTTAAAATTGGAGTAAATCAAGGCCTAGCACTGGGGACAGTAATAGAAAATGATGCCGCCATTTATTTTGATTTTAACGAGCCTATTATCACTAATACCGCTTTGGTTACGTTAGACGAAGAAAGCGGTATACAAGAGATATCTATTGCTGAGTTGAATATTTATCCAAATCCATCTAATGGTCTATTGAATATCAGCTCATCTGTGGATATAGATCACATTCAACTGCTAGATTTGGCAGGAAGAGTTGTTTTTCAAACAACAATAAACGCGATGAGCGCCCAAGTAGATATTCCATCTGCATTGGAGAATGGAGTTTATTTCCTAAAATTGAGTAGCAAGAATAGGATTACGCAAACAAAGGAATTTGTGTTAAAAAGATAATTTAAACTAGTAGAATCAGTTAAAAGTCCTGCTGCTAACTCTTGTTAGCGACAGGGCTTTTTTTATAGATAAACCTTCTTCTAAATCAATTTACATATTAAATAAAACGATGAATTTCCGCATTTGCCAACCTGAAGCTCTGCTTGATTAGGGTAGTTAAGAGATTAAACCATGAAAGCTTAGGAGTCTTTGAGAACAGTTCAGTCATAAAAAAGCCTCTGACCCAACATTAAATAGCTGAGTAAGAGGCTTTCTTAATATTATCATTTCGGTTTAACGATTAATCTAGCCAATCAAACCAGATTTGAAATGAGTTTTAATAGCACTTATTCTGTTGAAAATCAGTGCTTTTTATCAATCCATAGCTTTGCGAAGTGATTGACTCCTAACCAGGGCGTCATCCGTAAAACCTAGACCCAACTTAACCAAAAGTTTCTGTGATGCTATTTATTGTCATAGCATCATTGAGCATTAACCAATTCACATTTGAAATTCTTTCGCTTTGCAACGCTCGATTTCAAAAGCATAAAAAAAGCCTTTCTAGAATTTCCAGAAAGGCTTAAATATCATAAACAGATATATAATTTTTTTTGGAAAGCAATTAGCTCACAAAACAACACGGATATATCCAATAATTTCTTATCACATTCTAAAGGTAGCGATATATCTCTTACCCACCAAATTTAATCAACCCTTAATCCAATTCCACGATTACCTCGTTTCTTCTATTGGTCATTTCGTATGGAGCATTGTATCCAAGGAAGAAAAATTTATCGGTATAACTTATGCCTTCCTGGTCTAAAGCAGAAATAAGTTTCTGCTTGTAAGATTCTATTTTATTTGAGTCTGACCATCCACCGAAAGTAATGGCCGCTACGGTTTTAGACGGCTCCTCTTTGAAAGCGATCTCTGTAGAGTTAGGCAAAGGGAGCTCGTCCTTTCTCAATTCTTTAGGAACCATAAACATCACTGTCATAGAGTCTTCTAAAGACATAGAAACAGGAGAGGTCATAGCGATTTGTTGTTCTTTATCATTTCCTCCAAAAATGTATCCTGCTAGTACAGAAAACCCTTTACTGGAACCTTCTTTGAAGTCATTAGTTGGCAGTTTGACAGAGGTAAATAAGCGCGCTTCATACGCACGAACCTCGAAATCATCATACGCCTTCACCAAAGTATATGAATATACTTCAATATCTTTTTGACTTTTCATCGCGTACAGTTGGACGAGTACAATACCTACTATAAGTATACCTAGAATAATAAGAACTGCTTTCATGACTAAAATTTTAAATAAAAATACATGTATAATATTTGCTGATGGTCACGTTTTTAGAATGGAAGTCGCGGGAAAGCAAAAATAGGGCAGAAGGCTTACCTAAGCCCGATTAGTCTGTCAGAATCTAACTTGATGAAGATGAATAGCATGACGGTAAAGGCCATCATGGAGGAGCCACCGTAGCTAAAAAATGGCAGAGGGATTCCTATAACAGGAGCCAAACCTATGACCATTCCTATATTTATAAATACGTGCATAAAGAGAATACATGCCACCGAATAGCCGAAAATTCGGCTAAAGACCGACCGCTGCCTCTCCGCCATTATGATAAGTCTAAAAATCAGAAACGTAAACAAGGACAGCACAGTTAGTGAACCTATATAGCCCCATTCCTCACCTATGGTACAGAAGATAAAATCTGTATTTTGTTCTGGAACGAATCGAAATTTAGTAATTGCTCCTTCTCTGTATCCCTGGCCCAATAACCCTCCGTTTCCTATGGCAGTTTTACTGTTTTTTATATTCCAGTCTGCCCATGGGTCATCGTCCACAGGAAGCTGAAGTAGAATGTAAACTCTATTTCTTTGGTAGGGCTTCAGTACATCATTGATGATGAAATTCACACTGCTTATGAACCCTACTATGCTTAGAGTAATGATAGCGGTTAGACGTAGAAATTTTTTTCTTGAGCGTGGCAATGCTAGTTTTCTTACCATAAAAAACCCTACAACACCGAGTATGAGGAATACGGTAATGAGTAATGTTTGTCCAGAAAATTCTGTAGTGCCAAACGGAAGGCTATACTTCGTAGAGTTAACTATAATAGACATCACAGCTATAATGATAGAACAGATTCCTATGATTAGCGGTGTACCAGAAAGTCCCTCTCTATACATTACTAAGATAAAAGCAAAGAGGATAAGTACTGTTCCAGTGTCAGGTTGAAGCATAATTAGCCCAGCAGGAATGGCTAGAATTCCTAAGGCTATTAGCCTATGTCTTATGTTTTTTAGCGGCTCCTTTCCCTCTCCTAAAAAGTGAGCTAAGAGTAGTGCTATAGCTACCTTTGAGAACTCAGAAGGTTGAATACCAAAACTTCCTATTCCGAACCAAGACCGTGCTCCTCCTCTTACAGTACCTATGAACAGTACTAAAATCAGCATCAATACTACGGTTCCGTAAACGGGTAAACTTGCATTTCTTATAAGCGTAGAATCCGTAAGAAGAATAACGCCTCCAAGAAGTGCACTTACACAAATCCAAATGAACTGCTTTCCGTAGCTCATGTTAAAGCTAAAGATAGAATCATAGTCAGCATTATATGCCGCAGAGTAAATAGTAATCCAACCTATTAGGCAGAGCACTAGCCAGGTAATGGCTGTAGTCCAATCGATTCTATTTTGTTTTCTACTTGCCATGTACTCCTCTGAAGTCTGCTTCTAAAATTCGTTTCACTGTAAAGTCATTAGAAATCTCTCTTGTCAAGTATTTCTCTATCATAAGAGCAGAAATAGGAGCTGCCCATGTGCCACCAAATCCAGCATTTTCCACATAAACGGCTACGGCTATTTTGGGGTCTTCCTTAGGAGCAAAACACATAAATACAGAATGGTCTTCAATAGGTGATTCGTTCTGAACTGTTCCTGTTTTACCACACACAGTGATTCCCAAATGGCTGAGATTAGCTCTTCCTGCGGTTCCTCCGGACTCGTTTATTACTCGGTCCATGGCATTGCGCACCACTTCGAAATGCTTTGGCTTAACACCTACATACTGCTTTTCTGTGAAATCTGCAGGTAGTTCTGACCCTCCTACTACCTTTTTTAATAAATGAGGAGTTATGTACCATCCTTTATTGGCTATAATAGCACCAAGATTGGCCATTTGTAAAGGATTTACTTGTAGCTCACCTTCACCTATACTTACAGAATAAATCATGCTGTATGTCCATGTTGCATTGGGGTACCAGCGGTTATAAAACGCAGTGTCTGGAACTGTTCCTCTTTTGATATTAGGCACATCAGAGGTAAACTTGGTATGCAGGCCAAATCGTTTTATACGCTCATGCCACCGCTGAACTCCAGATTTCAAATCAGTAAATTGATTGTCTTGTTTGCCCTGTAGCACCATTTTTCTCATTACTTGACGGAAATAAGGATTGCAGGAATGCTTGATGGCATTTTCTAAATCATCATTAGTGTGAGGACCGTGACACCCGATGATTCCTCTATTACATTTTACCCTAGTTTGCGGAGTAATTATTCCTTCCTCTAGTGCTATGAGACTTTGAACCATTTTAAAAATAGAACCTGGTCGGTAAAGCCCATTTAACGCTCTGTTGAATAGTGGTTTTAATGTGTCTTGGCTCAGTTTGTTATATCCAGCACTTCTCTTTCTTCCTACTAGTGAATTCGGGTCGTATGTAGGGGCGCTAACCAAGGCTAGAATTTCACCAGTAGAAGGCTCTATGGCTATAATTGACCCTCTTTTATTGACCATAAGTTTTTCACCGAATGCTTGTAATTGAGCGTCTAGCGTACTTATTAAATCATTCCCAGCTAAAGGCTCTGTGTTGTCTGTGCTATTGGCTTTCCCTACCACTTTATTGAAATTGTTCACGTAAATAGCCTGCTTTCCTTTAACTCCGCGTAGCAATTTTTCATAGGATTTTTCCAGCCCACCTTTTCCCACATAATCACCTAATTGATAAAACGAACCGCTATCAGCGTTCAGTTCTTTTCTGTTTATTTCACCGAAATTACCTAGCACCAGAGCGGCAGCACTATCCGGATAATTTCGCAGTGTTCTTCTCACCGCGAAGAATCCGGGAAAATCACTCAATTCTTCTGATATGTTAAAATAATCCTCTTGGTCTACATGCTTAGCCAAGGTATGTGGGTTGAACATCTCTCTTCTAGAGCGAGCTCTATCTAGTACTTTGTCTAGTGCTTCTTTGCTTATCTCCAGCAGTTCGAGCAGACGCAGAGTATCTAGGTTGTGTATTCGCTCAGGGATTACTCTAATGTCATAGATAGGGGTATTGGCCACTAGTATTCTTCCATTTCTATCGTAAATCTCCCCTCGCGAAGGCTGAATAACTAGCTCATTTGTTGTAAGAGAAGTAGCGCGCTCTGCCCATTTATCATTCGTGATTTGCAGAGTGAATAATTTCACAGCAAAGGTGATAATGATAAAAAGGATAAGTCCTAGAATGGCGTACCGTCTGTTCTGTAAACTATTCATTCTATCGTTTCTTTTGATATACTATAAACTGATAAATCAGGGCGAGTATAAGACTGAACGCTGCACTTAAAACTATAGTAAGTAAGGTGCTGAAGAAATTACTCCACGCGAGTTTTTCTAAGAAGAAAAGAAATAAATGATGGATAAAGATTAGGATAGAACCATAGACTAAAAACCAGTTCAAGCCTTGGTCTCTTAACGTAGGCTCGCTATTAAAATCGTAACCATCCCTGGGGCTTAGAGATCTGGTTAATCTAGGTTTAAAGTAGGCTATGCTTGTAGAGGCAAACGCATGAAGCCCTTCTGTGTCTATGCTGAAATCTACGAGTAAGCCTATTAGAAATCCTAAGCAGATAGAAATCCAAGTCGGAGTTTCGAAAGGAAGCAATAGTATAAACACGATATAAATCTGAGGAAGAATAAATGAATTGGCTACTCCTAAGTTCTCCAAATTATTCAGGATTAACACTTGCAAAAGCAACAGTAGAAAAAAGCGAATGATATTTCTAATGATTATAGGCATTACACTCCTTCGGGGTTTTGGTTAGATTCTAGTTGTTGTTGTTCTAATCTAAAGACATTAGATATTACCATTACATCTAGCACCTTAGTGAAATCTGTTTTTAGCTCTATGGTGATATTTAGTACATCACCCATTGGCTCTATTTGAGTAACAAAACCAACATCCACACCTCTCGGGAGGTAAGCAGATGAGCCACTAGTCACCACGGTGTCTCCGACTTGTACATTTACACGTTTTCCGACTTCATTTACTTGCGCGTAGCGGATATTGGCCCCATCCCATTGCAGAAGGCCATCCACATGATTTTTTTTAAGGCTAACCTTTAGTGCAAATTCTGCATTGATTATGGGAGTAATCAGGCTGAAATGTTTTGATACTTTAGATACTCTTCCCACAAGTCCATTTCCCATTGAAATCACTCCGTCATCTAGCTTAACACCATTGGTATAGCCCTTGTTAATGGTTATGTGGTTTTTATTGTAGCCCGTGGTTTTGTTAATTACCTTGGCCGGCCGGTAGGAGAATTGCAACGCGGTTAGAGAGTCTACGACCTCTATGGTACTATTGTTTAAACCCAATGAGTTTTCCGAGAGCTTCATTTTAGAAAGAGCGAGTTCTATTCTGAGTTCTTTATTTCTTCCTTCTAATTCCAGATAATCACTGAGAGATGATGTTCTTTCATAAACACCACCCATAAATTCGCTAGAGGAATTTAGAAAGCTATTCTGATGGTAAAATCCATTAGAAAAAAGCAGGTAAAGGCTAACTATGGAGAAGAAGATGTAGATAATAAAGTTTTTGAACCTGGATATCAGTTCTACTAAATTCTTCATGGTTTATACCTTTTTGGCTTTAATCCTTCATCAAGAATTGGAATCTGTCTAAATTTTTAAGAGCTATTCCTGTCCCGTTAGCGACAGCCTTAAGTGGGTCTTCAGCTACGTGCACTGGAAGTTTGGTCTTCGCAGAAATACGCTTGTCTAGTCCTCTAAGAAGAGCGCCTCCGCCAGCTAAGTATATACCAGTTTTATAAATATCCGCAGATAGCTCTGGAGGAGTGTTTTCTAAACAGCTTAGAATGGCCTCTTCTATCTTAGCTATAGATTTATCTAATGCAGTGGCTATTTCAGTAAAAGAAACTTTAATTTCCTTGGGAATTCCTGTCATCAAATCTCTTCCTCTTACAGGATAATCCTCTGGTGGGTTATCTAGCTCTGTTAATGCAGCGCCTACTTCTATTTTGATCTGCTCTGCAGTGCGCTCCCCGATCAGGATGTTATGCTGGCGCCTCATGTATTCTTCTATATCTGAGGTAAACTCATCCCCAGCCACACGTATATTCTTATCAGTAACTATTCCGCCTAAGGCGATTACGGCTATTTCAGAAGTTCCTCCTCCTATATCAATTACCATGTTCCCCATAGGCTCTTCTACATCTATACCTATACCTAGAGCGGCGGCCATAGGTTCATGAATCAAATAAACGTCTTTAGCTCCAGCGTGTTCCGCGCTGTCTTTTACTGCTCTTTTTTCTACTTCTGTAATTCCTGAGGGAATACAAATAACCATTCTGTATGACGGAGCAAAGAGTGATTTCTTTTTTCTAATCATCTTAATCATGCCTTTGATCATCTCCTCGGCATACTTGAAGTCAGCTATTACACCATCTCTAAGCGGTCTAATGGTTTTGATATTCTCATGTGTCTTACCATGCATTCGCTGAGCCATGCTACCTACAGCTACCACTTTTTGAGTCGTTCTGTCTATGGCCACTATAGAAGGTTGGTTTACCACTACTTTACCATTGTAAATGATAAGTGTGTTAGCCGTACCTAAATCTATTGCTATCTCTTGAGTAAGTAAATTGAATAATCCCATCAGCTTAAAGGGTGTGTCTTTTTTTGTCGGTTAATCCTAGTCAATAAAATTAGTGATAAAGACCGCCTAAAATAGTTTATGTAAATCCTTTATTTACATATTTTTGTTAATGATTCTAGTGTTTGAAATGGCGTGTACCTGTGAAGTACATTGCCATTTTCTCAGCGTTGCAATAGTCGATACTTAACTTGTCCTTAATACTTCCTCCAGGCTGAACTACAGCATTTACTCCTTCTTTGTGCGCTATTTCCACACAGTCTGGGAATGGAAAAAAGGCATCAGAGGCCATCACAGCTCCGTTTAAATCAAAACCAAAGGCCTTCGCTTTAGTGATGGCTTGGTTCAGCGCGTCCACTCTTGAAGTTTGTCCAGTTCCACTAGCACAAAGTTGGTTGTTTTTAGCAAATACTACCGTATTAGACTTAGTGTGTTTTACCAATTTGGCAGCAAATTCTAAATCCAGTTTTTCTTGAGATGAACAATCATTTTCTGTCGCTAATTTGCTTTCTGAAATAGAATCTTGTCTTTCATCTTTTTCCTGGAATAAATATCCGTTCAGTGCAGTTCTTACTGTGAAATTGGCAAATTCAGCTTCTTTCTGAATAAGAATCACTCTGTTCTTTTTAGACTTCAACGTTTCTAGTGCCGTTTCTTCGTAGCTAGGAGCGATTACAACTTCACAGAAAAGGGTGTTAATTTTTTCAGCAGCAGCAGCATCTATTTCTTGGTTACAGATAAGCACACCGCCAAAGGCAGAAACGGGGTCCCCTGCTAAGGCATCTTCATAGGCTTTAACTACAGAATCTCTAACTGCTAGCCCACATGCATTCGTATGTTTTAAGATGGCAAACGTAGGTTTGTCCTTTGAGAATTCATCCATTAATTGCACCGCAGCATCTACATCTAATAAATTATTATAAGAGAGTGCCTTTCCGTGGAGCTGAGTAAATAACTGATCTAAATCTCCAAAGAACGCTCCCTTCTGATGCGGGTTTTCACCATACCGCAAAGAAGTTTTTTCAGACTGACTTAGTTTTAATGCAGAAGTTTCCTCTCCATCGAAGTAAGTGAAAATAGCAGAATCATAATGACTAGAAATTTCGAATGCTCTTTTGGCTAAGAATTTTCTTTGGTCCAGAGTAGATTCAGCTCCAGATTCATCCAGCATGTTTTGTAAAAAACCATACTCATCTTTAGAAGGAACTATAACTACGTCTTTAAAGTTTTTGGCAGCAGCTCTAATTAATGAAATCCCGCCAATGTCTATCTTTTCTATGACATCCTGTTCGGCTGCTCCTGAAGCTACTGTTTTCTCAAAGGGGTAAAGGTCTACTATCACCAAATCTAATTCTGGAATAGCATACTCTTCTAACTGAGCCATATCCCCTGCTAACTCTCGTCTGCTCAAAATCCCACCAAATACCTTCGGGTGAAGTGTTTTCACTCGCCCACCTAGAATAGAAGGGTAACTGGTCAATTCTTCTACGGGCTCTACTGAAATGCCTAATTCTTCTATGTAAGACTGCGTGCCTCCAGTACTGTAGATTGTTACTCCTTGTTCCGCTAATTTCTTAGCTATTGGAGCTAATCCTTCTTTGTCAAATACCGATATGAGAGCGTTTGAGATGCGTTTGTTTTGTGCCATTTTTTTCTTCCTGCAGGTTAATGCTGCAAAGCTATTAAACCCCGTTGTTTTAAAAGGCTTTTGGGTTAGAATTTCGCTCTTATGTTGATAAATTAGGGAGGATTTGAGATTTGGCCAGTTGAGGCTTTAGATTGACAGCGGAATGTTACCATGGAATTAACATTGATTAGGAGGCCTTGTGTATGGTGGAAAATTGGTTTACCACTACTCATGCGTACTTTTACATAC